>Ga0307990_1000006_pt1 | contig 187955 bp, 155 predicted proteins | sample EllFjometagen129_FD_203168 | JGI IMG/M metagenome (GOLD analysis project Ga0307990, IMG submission 203168) | Marine microbial communities from Ellis Fjord, Antarctic Ocean - #129 | ecosystem: Environmental > Aquatic > Marine > Unclassified | place: Southern Ocean | collected 2014-10-08 | reverse complement strand
CTAAAGAGCGTTCCGCCTTTGGCTCACCGCTGGGCAATTTTCAGTTGACTCAGATGAAACTGACGGAAATGGCGATCCGGACAGAGGCCGCCCGGAATCTGGTCTATAAAGCCGCCTGGCTCTACGATAATGGTACGCCGGATTTTACGCTGGCGGCAATGGCTAAATATTTCAGCGGTCAGACGGCTGTCTATTGTGCTAATGCAGCCCTGGAAATCCATGGTGGTTATGGCTATATCAATGAGTACAAGGTGCAAAAATTCTACCGCGATGCTAAAATTCTTGAACTCTACGAAGGCACCAAAGAGGCCGAAATCATGACGATCGGTAAAACTCTGTTGGCTTAGAATTAAGGCATAAAGGCAGAAGGCACAGATGCCCAAAGTTTTTATCTTCGTGCCTTATGCCTCTCGTTTAAATCTTTTTTTGTTGAAGAAGTTTATATGTAACTTTTTATGAGGTGATTTATGAAGGATGTAGTTATAGTTTCTGCTTGTCGAACTGCCATTGGTGCGTTCGGAGGTACTTTGAAGAGTCTGAATGCCGCAACCCTGGCCAGCATCACCATGAAAGAGGCCATTAAACGGGCTGGAATTGATTCCGCCATGATCGACGATGTTCGTTATGGTTGTTGTGTTGAATCCTCCGATTCATTGAATACGGCCCGGGTCGGGGCTCTTTTGGCCGGAATCCCGGACACAGTACCGGCGGTTACGATTAATCGGGTTTGTATCTCCGGTATGGAGGCGGTGATTTCGGGGATGGCCATGATTCAGGCCGGTATGGCGGATGTTATTCTCGCCGGCGGCACCGAACATATGTCCAGTGTATCATATAGTGTTCCCGGTGCCCGTTGGGGATGCAGGCTTCAGGATCATACCTTTGTTGATGACCTGATCCATGCCTTACATTGCGGTTCCCATATTATTCCGCATCCTGAGGATGGTCCTGTGGATGAAACCCAGGCCCCTTTGAGCATGTTTGTCGGCAAACCATATATTATGGGGCACACCACGGAATTCATCGCCCAGCATTTGGGCATTACCCGGGAGGAGATGGATGAAGTTGCGTTAAGGAGCCATAATGCTACAGAAAAGGCTACCCTGGAAGGGGCTTTCAAGGAAGAGATAGTTCCCGTCGAGGTTCCGCAACGGAGGAAAGACCCGATTATCTTTGACAAGGATGAACATTTCAGGCCTGGAATTACCATGGAAAAACTTGCCTCTCTGCCGCCGGCTTTTGTGCCCAAAATCGGTAAGGTTACAGCGGGTAATTCCAGCGGTCTCAATGACGGTTCTACCGGTATGATCATCATGTCGGCGGAAAAAGCCGCAGAACTCGGTCTCAAACCGTTGGCGAAAATCAAGGCGATCGGCCGCGGTGCCTGTCATCCTTCGGTCATGGGCCTGTCGCCGGTACCGGCGGTTAAAGATCTGCTTAAAAGAAGCGGTATGAGCCTCGACGATTTCGAGATGATCGAACTTAACGAAGCCTTTGCCGGTCAATATCTGGGCTGTGAAAAAGAGTTGGGTCTTAATCGGGAGATTACCAACGTCAACGGTTCCGGAATCGGTCTCGGCCATCCCGTCGGCTCTACCGGAGCCCGCATTATAACCAGCCTTATCTACGGTATGAAAAACCAGGGGAAATCTCTGGGACTCGCCACCCTGTGTGGCGGTGGCGGTGTATCTATGGCCTGTGCTATAGAAATGATGTAATTGACACCGTTACCGACTGATAGCTCTATCGCTTGTCATATCTTGAATTAGCTGCAACCAGTATGGTTTTGGGATGTTGCTGGGCCGGCTTTTCAATATGGAGGCCAAGACTTTTCCCCCGATGAGGGAAGCTGTGTAGCTTCCCGAAGGTCATCAATGTATGGGCTCTATGATGGTGGGTTATCGCAAATCCAGATATCACAGACTACCTTTGCGTAATTCTCCTGAAATTACCTGGCGCTTATAATGATAAGGATTAGTCGATGAAAATGCCCCCTGGCTACAGCATAGTTGAAGTTCTAGAGCAAAAAAGGGATATGAACGCTTTGCGGGCTATACAAAAGGCGGATCGTAAACCGGTAATCCTTAAAGTAGCTTCAGGAAAGTATACTGCATCCAGGGGTCGGGTGTTTTTAAGGAACGAGTATAACTTGCTCAAGGAGATGGGAATTACGGGTGTAATTCAGCCCCTTTCATTAGATGAGCATCATGATCGGATGGTGGTTGTTTATGAGGATGCCGGAGGCAATTCTCTTAGGGGCATGATCAAGTCCGGTTTTCATCTTGCTGGCGGATTAAGCTTGAGAGATTTTTTAGGTGTCGCCTTATCTATGGCGGTGAATATTGAGAATATCCACAAAAGCTATATTATTCATAAAAATCTTAACCCTGATAATTTTCTTTTAAATCCCGACTCACTGCAAAGCCATCTTACCGGCTTCTATATAGCATCCAATCTGCCACGAGAGGAATCCATCGCTATAATCGAAGTGCTTGAAGGCTCTTTGCCCTACACTTCCCCGGAACAGACCGGTCGCATGAACCGGACGGTTGATTTAAGATCCGACCTTTACTCTTTGGGTGCGACGCTCTATGAGCTGGCCACCGGACGTCCGCCGTTTAGCGCCACAGACCCGGTCGAGTTGGTTCATTTTATCCTGGCCAAGCGTCCTTTGTCACCTTATGAAACCAACCCGGGCCTGCCCCTGATCATATCCAACATGATAACCAAACTTATGGCCAAAGAAGTGGAGCAGCGCTATCAAAGTGCTTCCGGTCTGGTCGCAGACCTGGAAAAATGTCTTAGCCGGTTGGCGGCAAGCGGTTGGATAGATGACTTCAGCCTTGGTCAGTTTGATTTTTCTCACCTCTTAAAAATCCCGGAAAAACTTTATGGGCGCAATCGGGAATTAAGCCTTCTTTCTAAGAGTTTTGAGAATGTATGCCAAGGTCGTAAGGAATTAATCCTGATATCCGGTGACGCTGGCATCGGAAAAACCTCAATCGTAAATGAAATTTATTTTCTGACACCACAAAAAATGGGTTTTCTTTTGTCGGGTAAATTTAATCGGGCCGCCCAACACATTCCCTATGGTGTCTTGGTTGATATTTTTGTTTCCCTGATCCGTCAGCTTTTAAGAGAGAGCCCGGATAATCTCAAGCGCTGGAAAGAGAAAATATTAACTGCGCTCGGTGCTAACGGGCAGATAATTATCGATATTTATCCGGAAATGGAATTAATCATTGGCCCTCAACCAGCGATTGAAGAATTGAAACCGATAGAGTCACAAAACCGGTTCATTCATACCATTACAAAGTTTTTCAGGATTTTTGGAGAGGCCGGTCATTCTCTGGTGGTCTTTCTCGATGACTTGCAATGGGCCGATGTCGCTTCACTTAAGCTGCTTAGCTCGGTTATGGCGGATGAAGAGACGAAGTACATTTTATTGATTTGTGCCTATCGTTCAAATGAAGTGGCCCAATTTAATGCATTGAATGATACCATTGAAGTGTTGCGGTCTGAAGGGGGCTGTGTCGAGGAGATTGTTTTAGAGCCATTGGATTTGATCGATATCACCCAATTTATCGCTGATACACTTAAATTGAAAAAATCCCAAGTCAGTTTTCTGACGCGTACGGTATGGGAAAAAACCAATGGCAATCCGTTCTTTATTACCTGTTTTCTTAATGCAATATTTCAGGAAGGTTTGTTGTGGTTTGCGTTGGATAATCGGCGTTGGCAATGGGATCTGCAGAAGATCAAGGAGTTGAGCGTTACGGAAAACGTAGTTGATTTGCTTATAAGAACTGTTGAACGACTTCCTGCCGACACTCTGAGTATTGTTAAAGTAGGGGCCTGTATCGGGAATCGATTTGACCTTGTTACCCTGGATGCGATTATGGAAAAAGGTTTCAACCGCTTGTTGCAGGAGATCTTGCCCGCGGTCGAAAATGGCTTACTTATTTCCAGTGTTGACTATCAAGGTGTTAATGCAGGTACAGGTTCTGATGAAGTTGTCACGTTCAAGTTTTTGCATGATCGTATCCAGCAGGCCATATTTGAGATGACTGATCAAGAGTGGAGTAGAGAGATACACCTGGAGCTTGGTCGGAATAAAATTAAATCTACCAATCCCGGGAAACTTGAGGATGAAGTTTTTGAAATTGTTCGTCATCTGAATATCTCCGAAAAACTTATCAAAGATCGGGATGAACGTAACCAGGTGGCGGAATTTAACTTGATCGCCAGCCGGCAAGCCAAGAATTCTGCAGCATTCGAACATGCTTTTCAGTATGCAAAGACCGGCTTGGGGCTCCTCTCTTCAGAGGCTTGGAAAACTAATTATGATCTGACCTTATCTCTCTACACGGAAACCTTACAGACAGCCTATATGAACGTGAATCTAGACGAGATAGAAGTTCTGTTTGGAGAGGTAAAAAGGAATTCTAGGAATCCTCTTGATCAGGTCAGCGCTTACAGGAGCCGTATCCAGGCCTATCTTGCCCAGAATCGGTTAACGGAGGCGATAGATTCGGGCTTTGCAATACTGAAGCTGTTGGGTATCTGTTTTCCTGAGCACCCCGAGATCAAGGATGTACAGGCTGCCTTTGTGGAGACCAGATCACTTTTGCAGAAAAAAACGATTGAGGAACTGGTGCAAATGCCAAGTATGACTGATCTCGTTAAAAAGGCTGCATTTAAGTTGTTGTCCGATATTTGTGTTCCGGTCTATTTTTCCCGTCCGCGTCTTTTTCCGTTGATGGTCTTTAAAACCGTCACCTTGTCGGTTATTTACGGCAACTTACCCGAGTCCGCTTTTTTATATTCGGTATATGGTTTTATCTTGACCGGTCTTTATGCAGATATCGATACCGGCTATCAATATGGCAAGTTGGGAATGGAACTTGCCGAAAAGAAAGATTGCAGTGAATTCCGTTGTAAAAACATCGAGGTTTTTAATGTCCATATTCGTCATAACAGGGAACATCTTCGTGAAACGCTTGATCCTCTACTGGCTGGGTATCAGAGCGGCATGGCGACCGGCGACCTTCAATTTGCCGATTTCTGCGCCTTTAATCGATGCTCCCACGCCTATTTATCAGGTCAGGATCTGGCCTGGGTAGTGGAGGAGATGGAGCGTTTCAATCTGGCGCTAAAGCAACATCGGCAGGTGACCGTTTTGCATTTTCATTCGGTTTTTCAACAGGCGGTTTTAAACCTGAGAGGAGGCAAGGGGGAGCCTCACATCTTGCTGGGGGAGGTGTATGATGAACGGGTAATGCCGGCTCAGCATCGACAAGTTGAAGATCGACACGCACTCAACTATTTCTACCTAAATAAGATGATTCTCGGTTATCTGTTTGCAGAATATGAACTTGCATTGGAGGATGCTCGACAGGCCGAGAGCTACCTTGATGGCACCCTCGCCATGTTTGTTGTCCCGGTTTTTTACTTCTATGATTCTTTGATTCGTTTGGCCTGCTATGCAAAGGCCGCGCAAGGGGAAAAGGCTGAAATATTACGAAAAGTGGTTCAGAATCAAGGCAAGATGGAAATTTGGGCCAATCATGCCCCGATGAATCATCGTCATAAATACCTTTTAGTGGAAGCTGAGCGTCTGCGTATCTTGGGGTGTGAGATGGAGGCTTTCGAGCATTACGACCTGGCCATAGCTGAGGCCCATAAAAATGGTTATATCAATGAAGAAGCTCTCTCCTTTGAACTGACCGCAAAGTTCTGGCTGAATAAAGGTAAAGATACTCTGGCCCGGCTCTATATGCATAAAGCTTGGAGCAGCTATAGGCAATGGGGGGCTCTGCGAAAGGTAAAACATCTGGAAAAAAAATACCCCGACCTGATGAAAAATAGCGATTCTGCGATTAACTATATTGCCAAAGGTGAAATTGCTTTCACCGGTGCCGCCGCACAATCCCGGCTCGATGGCATCGACCTGGTCTCGGTTATAAAAGCCTCCCAGGCCGTCTCAAGTGAGATCCTTATTGACGAGCTTATCAATATTTTCATGAAAGTCTTGATGGAGAATGTTGGAGCCCAAAAAGGTGTTCTTATGTTTAAGCAGAGTGGCGGTCTGGAGGTCGAAGCTTACAGTACTCTGGACCAGGAGATAGTGCTCTCGCGATCGGGAGTTCCGGTTGAAGATTTTAAAGATATAAGCTTGGAGATTGTCGAGCATGTGGTTCGAACCATGGAAAATGTGGTTTTATACGACGCTTTCCGCGAAGGACGGTTTGTGCAAGATCCATATATTAGAGGAAATAATTCTAGGTCAATCTTGTGCGTCCCGATTATCCATAAGATGGAACTGACTGGTATAATCTATCTGGAAAACAGCTTGTCGGCCGGGGTTTTTACGATTGAGAGGCTTGAAGTAATAAAAATCCTGGCTACTCAGATTGCCATTTCGGTCGAAAATGCCAAACTCTTTTCAAACCTTAAAACCACCGAAGCACAATACCGCAGTATTTTCGAAAATGCGGTGGAAGGTATTTTACAAATTACGCCGGACGGTAAGTTTTTAAGTGCCAATCCAGCTATGGCCCGGCTCTTGGGTTACGACTCTACCAAAGAGTTGTTAGATAGTGTCGATGACATTGGCAAACAGTTGTACGTGGCTTCGGCGGATCGGCATAAATTTCTCGATCTCATCCAGAGTGAACAAGCTATATCCGGCTTGGAAGTTCAGTTTCGGCGTAAAGATGGAAGCGTTATGTGGGCTTCCCTGCATGCACGAACGGTCTATGAGGAGAATGGAGCAATAAAACTGATCGAAGGATTCTTTGTTGATATAACGGAATGTAAGCAGGCTGTGGAAGCTTTGCAGGGTCGGGAAGAATACCTGAGAAAAGAAAATATTCGTTTACGTTCCAACATTAAAGATCGCTATAAATTCGCCAACATCATAGGCAAAAGTGCGATTATGCAGGAAATTTACGAACTTATTATTAAGGCTGCAGCTACTGATGTGCCGGTAATAATATATGGAAAATCAGGTACGGGCAAAGAGTTGGCGGCTCGCGCTATTCACGATATGAGCGATCGTAAAGGCGGCCGATTTCTTCCGGTTAACTGTGGTGCGATCCCGGAAAATTTACTCGAAAGTGAGTTTTTCGGATACAAAAAAGGGGCTTTTACCGGTGCCGTTACAGATAAAGAGGGTTTTTTGGAGCTGGCTGACAAGGGTACCCTGTTTTTGGATGAATTAGGTGAACTCAGCCTCAATTTACAAGTTAAACTTTTGCGGGCTCTGGAGGGGGGAGGTTTTACGCCTTTGGGAAGTCGCGAGTTAAAAAAACCCGACTTTCGCATTGTCGCCGCAACTAATCTGGGTCTGAAAAATCAGGTTGTGAAAGGCCTGATGCGGGAAGATTTTTATTATCGGGTTAATATCTTCCCTATACATATGCCATCCCTGCGCGAAAGACGTGAAGATATCCCTCTGCTCATCGAACATTTTTGGCATGCAAACGGGTATGAAAAAACTGAGCCTCATTTGCCCGCCCAAGTTGTCTCCCGGATGTTGGACTATGAGTGGTCCGGGAATGTTCGGGAGTTACAAAACACATTGCACCGGTATGTCGCCCTTAATCGTCTGGATTTTTTGGGGATTGCTGATTCTGACGAGAGTCCGGCTGACTCAGTTGAGCTGAATATAGAACCTGTGGAATCTTCCGACCGTCCTTTACATGAAGTTGTGGTGGAGTTTGAGAAAAGATATATTGGCCGTCTTCTGGAAGAGAATCAGTGGAGCCGGACTCGAGTCGCATCAATTCTCGGCATAGGCCGCAAGACGCTTTATCGCAAGATGAAATCATGCGGACTCCTATCTCACGAAGATGGGTTGTAAATGACCCATGAGTGGGCCGTAATTGGCATATCGCAATATGTCTTGTCATTGTAATGGGTTGAGAACCGGCATGCCTGCTTCGGGTCATTTCTGTCCTGTTTAATTGAAATTTCAAATGCATTCCATATTCCGCTTTTAGTTAAGTAACAAGTTGAATTTATAGGTTAATTTTTGAATAAGTCGGCCTGGCACATTTCCTGCAAACTAAATACAGTCATAGATATAATGAAGTTAAGGTTGCTGTTTAGCGGGACAAATTAGGCTGCCTTTAAAACCTGATGCTGGGCCATGTTGGCTACAGCTAACAAAAAGTGGAGACTTGATATGCCGGGTATTGATGATTTTATTAGGCCGAAGGAGTGGGGCTCAGAGTTGCAAACGCAAATGCGGCTCACTGTTAGAAAATGGGCGGAAGACCGATTGAAACCAATCGTAGAGCACGTAGATGAAGACTGGAAAGATCACAAGCTGGTCGAGCCGCTCTTAAAAGAGATCTTGGTTGATTTCGGCCTTAATGCCGCTTTTTTCCCGGCTGAATTTGGTGGTCAAGATGTACCGGAAAACGAATATATGGCCCTGACCTGCATGGTTGCTGAAGAGCTGAGTCGAATTGATTCAGGATTTGCCACGGCCTGCTTGTGTTCAACTTGGGGACTTGTACCGATCTTGATGAAACCGACAAGAAATATGGAACTGCTTAAGGAGTTTGCTCCTAAATTCTGTGGCAAAGAATTATATATGGGTAGCCACCTGATCACCGAACCCGCAAGTGGGGCTGACGTTGAAAACCTTGGGGTTTTGAAAGGGAAAACCATACAGACTACGGCCACCCTTGAAGGCAATGAATGGGTGATCAACGGGCATAAAATCTGGGCCACCAACACCGGTACGGTCGGAGACCTCTATGTCGTAATAGCAACAACCAAAAAAGGAAGTACGGATCTTAATGACTTCGGCCTTTTCCTGGTTCCGCGTGACAGTGAAGGGGTCGCGGTTGGTAATCCTTATCATAAGGCCGGGATGTCTGCGGATATGAACTCGGATGTCTGGTTCGACCATGTCAGGATCCCCAAACGATATCGCTTGCACGGACCGGGTGACGATGCAAAGTACTGGTTGCGAACCGTCAGCATGGGCCAAATCGGGGCTGCAGCCATGGCTGTGGGGATTATGAAAGGGGTTTATGATATTATTAAAACATGGACTACCGAACGAATCGTTGCCGGCAAACCTCTAAAAGAACACAGCATTTGTGCTGACATGCTTTCTGAAGTAGCCATCAACATTGAATCGACATCCGCCTGGATGTGGGCCTATATAAGGGAATGGGATCATCCTGAAATTTATGGCACAAAATCTTGGGATGAAGGATTCACCCTTAAAAGCAGAGGCTTGGCCGTGCATGCAAGTATTGCCGTAGAGCGGGTTTGCAGTCGAGCCATGGATTTTATGAGTTCAGCCGGGTACGCCCGAGAGTACGGGCTTGAGAAGCATTGGCGGGACAGTAAGATTATTAGCCTCTGGATGGGTGGATATGGTTTGAAGACCCTGGAAAATGCTCGCTACTGGTTCGAATGCGAAACCTTGTAAAAAATTACAGATAAATCTTTAAGATGGGGTCAAGATTTTCGAACGGGTTGATCTTGATCCCATTTTTTTGAAGTTATAAATATTTAGGAGAATAAAAATGAATTTAGAAAATGCCTGGGTGATCGTTACCGGCGCGAGTCGCGGACTCGGGGTTAATATTGCCGAAGAATTTGCTAAAAAAAAGGCCAATTTGATTCTGGTCGCGAGATCGATGGAAGGTCTACAAAAAACCTGTGAACGGGTTGAAGCCTTGGGTGGCAAAGCCCACGCCATTGCCTTTGACCTGGGAGAAGTATCGCAAATTAGAAATTTGGTCGAGCAGATAAATGAACTCGCCCCCCATATTGATGTTCTGGTTAACAATGCAGGGCTGGAGAAATATGGTTACTTTGTAAAGTATGACTTAGAGGACATCACCTCTATCATTAATGTCAACCTGATCGCTCCCATGGAAATGACAAAGTTGTTGCTGCCGAAGATGCTGGCTCGAAGAAAAGGACACATCATCAATATCAGCTCACTGGCTGGTAAGTTGGGTGAAATCTACAACTCTCTTTATGATACGTCAAAAGGTGGAATGGAGATGTGGACCGACGCTCTGCGCCAGGAGTTACACGAGACCGGCGTAAAAGTTTCTTCGGTTAATCCGGGAGGTGTTGCTGACGCCGGTATGATTTTTAATATTGGGGTGAACTATCCAGCTTTTCTCGGATCTTGCACAACTCGGGAGGTTGCAGACGAAGTTATTAATTGCACCTCAAGATATAAAAGTCGGGTATTTGTAAACAGTATGCCGGTTAAGCCGTTAATAATACTTGGTGTAATATTCCCACGCCTGGTTGATATCCTTTTCCGGTGGTTTGGAATGGGTAAGATCAATCGACAAAAAGTTGAAATACGCATAAAATCCGACAAAGAAAAGGCTGCCCCCACAGATTGAAAGGGTAAATAAATTACGAACTTTTAACCTTTTTAAATGAGGATGATATGACAAGAAAATCATTATCCGGCAAAACCGCTCTGGTAACCGGATGTGGTAGAGGGATTGGTAAGGCCATTGCCAAAACTCTAGCGCAAGCCGGGGCGGATATTGTTATTAACGATGTTGATCTTGATGCTGCTGAAAAATTGGTCAAGGATATTGAGAGTTTTGGCGGAAAAGTTCTTGTTTGTTGCGGGAGTGTTGGGGTGATAGAGGATGTGAATGCGATGTTCTCAAAGATTAAAAGTGAGTTCAAGCATCTGGATATACTGGTTAATAATGCCGGTATCACCAGGGATAACATGCTTTTGCAAATGAGTGATCAGGAGTGGGACCAGGTTATGGATGTTAACCTCAAAGGGGTTTTTTACTGTATCCGTGCGGCGGCGGCCATAATGAAGGAGCAAGGCTCCGGCAGGATTGTCAATCTGACATCAGTAACCGCCCTCACCGGAAACGTGGGACAGGTCAACTATGCAGCTTCCAAGGCCGGGGTTATCGGTATGACAAAAACCCTGGCCAAAGAGCTGGCCCGGTATCAAATTATGGTAAATGCCGTTGCCCCGGGTTTTATTGAAACCCCGATGACTGAGTCTATTCCGGATCATATTAAAAAGTCTATCATCAAGGGGATCCCCTTAGGTCGTGCCGGAAGCTCTCAGGATGTTGCCAACTTGGTCAAATTCCTCTCTTCCGATGATTCGTCTTACATCACAGGTCAGGTTATTTCCTGTAATGGTGGGTTATACATCTAAGCGTCCTATTGAAATTATATAGAGAAAGTAATGAAAAAAGTGATGTAGTAATTATCGGCGGTTCGGCATCTGGGCCAATGGCAGCCATAACCCTGAGAAAAAGATCTTCTGAAAAAACTGTTGCGGTTATCAGGAATGTTGTTAAAACCCAGGTGTCCTGTGGCATTTCAAATATATTCGGCATCATGGGTCAGGTCGAAAAAGATTTGGCCCCGGATCAGATTGTAACTAGTATTGGAATTGAAATTCTGCAACAAGATGTTACAGATATTAATAAACTTCCAGCTTGATCCCTCCCTGGCAGCCGCCTTTTTCTGATAGTTCGGTGGTCCGTTTCTTCTTTTTTATTGATAATGGGTGCGTTTGGCGCCATTTTTGGCAATGTCTGGTATTTATCTGTAAAATCAAATGTGTAAAGCAATTTTCTTATTAGATAGGGTCATTAATGACACCCTTGTAAATTGAAATCCCGTCTTTACAATGTTGTAGAATGGTCGGTCGAGCGGTCTGTAATGGGTGGCATATATGTTGCCGTTGGTAGATGGGTAGATATTATTGTTTTGTCTTTTACTGTTAAAGTTACTTCTCAAGAGGGCGAAAGCAAAGTTCGTATTTTTTCAAATTTAATTAAAATCACTTGATTGGGATGCGGGCCGCGCCCGCCGTAGTTTTTTTTATATTCCAGGGAAAAAGGAGAATCGGAATGGAAAATATTTTGCGGATCGATGTTGGCACCATGGGTGGCCCCGCTGTAACAATCAGTTCGGTTGGACGTTACTCTGGCCTTGGCGGGCGGGCCATGACTTCAACAATAGTTTGGGAGGAGGTGCCTCCTCAATGTGACCCTTTAGGTTCGGAAAATAAGCTGATTTTAGCGCCGGGTATGATGAGCGGTTCGGCGGCGACTACTTCGGGTAGACTTTCCGTTGGTTGTAAAAGTCCGTTAACCGGCGGCATCAAGGAGGCCAACACCGGTGGGCAGGCCTCTCAATATCTAGCTCGGTTGGGATATGCAGCCGTAGTTCTGGAAGGCGAAAGAAAGAATGATGACCTTTACAAAATTATTATCGATAAGAGTGGGGTTAAGATCTCTTTATGTAATGAGTATCGGATGCTCGGTAACTACGATCTGGCTGAAAAAATAAAGACCGAACACGGCGCCAAGGTGGCGATGATCAGCATCGGCCCGGCGGGTGAACAGGGTCTTGCTAACTCTACTGTAGCTTTTACGGATACTGATTTTCGGCCAACCCGGCATGCGGCTCGAGGTGGAGTTGGTGCAGTTATGGGGGCTAAAGGAATTAAGGTTATCGTGGTCGATTCCAACGGTAGCTCTCTGCGTAAGCCGGTTGCTCCTGAAGCTTTTAAGGAGGCCAACCGTAAATTGGCAGAGACTGTGCGTTCTTCCGAAATGACCGGCCAGGGCCTGCCGGCTTATGGCACTGCAATTTTGATGGATATTACTAATCAAGCCGGATGCTTTCCCGCTTACAACTGTTCCAAGGGGCAATTTGATCAGGCTGATGCTATCAACGGGCCAACCCTGTCTGCGCTTGAAGAGGAGCGCGGCGGTAAAGGTGCAGCGACGCACGCCTGTCATAATGGGTGTATAATTAAATGTTCCGGCACGTTCAATGATAAAGATGGTAACTTTGTCAGTAAACAACCGGAATATGAAACCCTCTGGGCGCATGGCGGTAATTGCGGGATTGCCGATCTCGATGCGATTGCTCGGATGGATCGCTTAAATGATGATTTTGGTCTGGATACGATCGAGACCGGCTGCACCATGGGTGTGCTTATGGAAGCCGGTGAACTGGCATTTGGTGATGCCCAAGGCGTACTTAAACTTCTCTTGGAGATTGGCAAGGGGACGGATAAAGGCCGCCTATTCGGTTCCGGAACGGCGACCGTGGCTAAACATTACGGCGTTGAACGGGCACCGGTGATGAAAGGCCAGGCGATGCCTGCCTACGATCCCCGGGCTATGAAGGGGATGGGGGTTACGTATGCCACGTCAACTATGGGTGCTGATCATACTGCCGGTTTTACGTTGGGTAATCACTTGTTTGGCTTGGAGCCATCTTCCGGCCCTTTAGATAAGGATAATCAACTTTTGCCTTCAGCTGTGGCTCAGATCAGTGCCGCTGCATTTGATACCACCGGTTTTTGTCTTTTCTTGGGAATGGCCTCTATAGACAAACCCGAAGTTATTAAATATATTCTGGAAAGCATGAGTGCCTTTACCGGACTTGGTTTTAATGAAAATACGTTTGCCGCCTTCGGCATTCGCATTTTGCGGATGGAGCGGGATTTTAATCGAAGAGCCGGTTTTACGAGCAAAGATGATCGCCTGCCGGAATGGATGACTAAAGAGGCCCTGCCTCCGCATAACTCAGTTTTCGATGTACCGGAAGAGATCCTTGACGAAGTCCATAACCATACTGGCATCATTCTTAAAATTATGGGTAATACGAAAATGGCCTTTGCCCCACCGATAGCTTTGATGGGGGAGGGCTGCCATATGCTGGTGCCTGATAATCTTGCAGCTATGGGTTTGAAAAAAGCTTTGATTGTTACCGATAAAGGGGTGGTTGATGTTGGCATCCTTGAAATTCTTACAGATGCTATGGATGCTAAATTTTTCGATTACGCTGTTTATGACGGAACTCAGCCCAATCCTACAGTTACCAATGTTGAGGAAGGTCTTGATGTTTTTCGTCAGGAAAAGTGTGATTGTCTGGTTTCTCTTGGCGGCGGTAGCCCGCATGATTGTGCCAAGGCCATCGGCGTAATGGTCAATAATCCCGGCAGTATTGTCGATTACATGGGACTGTTTGGAGTTTGGCAGTCGGGTCCGGTATTGGTTGCGGTCAATACGACTTCGGGAACCGGAGCTGAGGCCACAGTTGTGGCGGTTATTTCTGATCCTGAACGCCACCTCAAAGCCCCGATTGTCGACCCAAAACTATTGCCTATCGTTGCCGTTAATGATCCTTTACTGACTCGTTCCATGCCGCCTCACATCACGGCCGGGACGGGGATGGATGCCTTGACTCATGCGATTGAATCCTACACCTCTAAGCTTACGACTCCCTATGCTCAGGGTCTGGCTTTGGGTGCCATCAAAATGATCGCTAAAGCTCTGCCCCGCGCTGTAGAAAATGGCGATGATTTGGAAGCTCGCGACATTATGTGTCAGGCTCAGTACAGTGCCGGTCTCGCCTTTAACAGCGCCCAACTTGGTAATGCTCACTCTTTGGCGCATGCGCTTGGGGCAATTTACAGTATGCCCCATGGTAATGCCAACGCGATTATGCTGCCTTACGTTATGACCAGGAACAAGTCGGCGGTGCCCGAGCTGATGGCGGAAATTGCTCAGGCGATGGGTGTCGATACGGCTGGTTTAAGTGTCGATGCTGCTGCCGACAAGGCTGTCGGAGCGGTTAAAATTCTCATGGAGAGTATCGGAGTACCGAAAACGGTCACCGAACTTGCCGATGTCTGTCGGATCAAAATCAGTAAAGACGATATTCCCGAGCTGGTTGCCCATGCGTCTAATGACCTAGCTTCCGGCGCTAATCCGATTCTCTACTCTTTGGCTGATTTCAAGGAGATTTACGATAAAGCCTGGTAGCAAAATAAATTGATAAATTACTAACCAAATTTACAGGAGTATGAAATGCTTAACCTAGCCTCAGTTTTAGATTACAGTGCATCCCAACAGCCCGATAAAGTGGCAATTATTTTTGGTGAACAAAAGATTACTTTCTCTCAGCTTAATATGTTTTGCTGCAAAATCGCCAATGGTCTGGTTGCGGCTGGCGTGGGCAAAGGCGATAAGGTTGTTTTGAGTTGTCTCAACCTGCCCTATTTCTCGATGGTCTACTATGCCATTTTGAAAGCCGGGGCTGTAGTTGTGCCGATTAGTGTTTTGTCTAAAAGCCGGGAGATTGCTTATCATCTGAAAGATAGCGATGCCAAAGCCTTTTTCTGTTTTGAGGGAACTCCGGAACTGCCGATGGGTGAATATGGTTTTAAGGCTTTTCAGGAAACTGAATCATGTGAACACTTCTGGCTTATAACGGCTGACCCGGCTGCACCATCTCCTCTTGCCGGGGCTGAAACTTTAGGCATGATGATGGTTTCTCAGGACGATGAGTTTGAGTCGGTCGCGACTAATGCAGATGATAGCGCGGTTATTTTGTACACCTCTGGGACTACAGGTTTTCCCAAAGGGGCAGAGTTGTCTCATTCTGGTATGGTTATGAATGCAATTGCCAGTCGTGATATTGTCTCAATGAGGGAAGATGATATTCAGGTTGTGTGTCTGCCCCTTTTCCACTCATTTGGGCAGACCGTGCAGATGAATGCCTCTTTTATGAATGGTTGTACAATTGTTCTGCTCGCCAAATTTATTCCGGAAGCTGTATTTGCTGCTATCCAGAATTATAAGGCCTCGATTTTTATCGGGGTTCCAACGATGTATTGGATGTTGCTCAATTTTGAGGATAAAGAGGGTCTTTTTGATTTTGCCGTGATTCGTAAAAATTTACGTATAGGAGTCTCCGGTGGTGCCGCGTTGCCGGTTGAAATCATCAAACAATACCAGGAAAAATATCAGCTGCCGATACTTGAAGGTTACGGTCTTTCGGAGACCTGCCCGGTTGCAACCTTCAACCAAACTCATAGACCCTGTAAACCGGGCTCTATTGGTTTCCCAATATGGGGGATTGAGGTCAAAATTTTTAACAAACAAGATCAAGAGGTTCCGGTTGGTGAGGTTGGTGAAGTTGTTATCAGTGGCCATAATATTATGAAAGGCTATTACAACAAACCGGAGGAGACCGCCAAAGCCTTCAAGGGCGGCAAATGGTTTCATACCGGTGATCTGGGAAAAATGGATGAGGATGGTTTTTTCTATATCGTTGATCGGGTTAAGGATATGGTTATCAGGGGTGGATTTAATGTTTATCCCCGTGAGCTTGAGGAGGTGTTACTGACTCATCCGGCGATTTCGCTGGTCGCGGTTATCGGGGTGCCGCATGAACAGCATGGTGAAGAGGTTAAAGCGGTAGTTGTGCTTAAAGAGGGAGCCCTGGCGACACCTGAAGAGATTATTGCTTGGTCGAAAGAGCAGATGGCGGCCTATAAGTACCCTCGCATTGTTGATATCCGGGGCTCTCTGCCGATGAGTGCGACAGGAAAAATCTTGAAAAAAGATCTTAAAGTCGAGACCAATTAAATGTGATGTTTCCCGCAAAGATACCAAGAAGTAAAGAGATCAAACAATCAAGTTGTCTTATAGTTTTTCCTGGCGTCTTTGTGTCTTGAGTGAGCAATACGAACAAGACTCTTCAGGTGGTGGATATCTTTATGTATACTGCTCTATAGATCGCTATCGCGTTTATGATATGATATTTAACGTAAGGCGAATACACCATAATGTTGCTTAAATATCCTCAATAAAAAATTAAGGAGATCAAAATGAAGAAATTAAATATCACAAACGAGCTAGGTGTTGCTACTGTAGTGATTAGTAATCCACCAGTAAATATATTGACAATTGATTTAATTAATGAGTTGAATGAATTTATTCTTTCATTAAAAAATGATAGCAGCACAAAAGTAGTTGTATTTAAGTCTGCTCATGAACAATTTTTTATTGCTCATCTAGACCTCAATATAATTAATGGCACACAAGATGGACAAAGTGCATGTATTCAATTTAGTCACATGATCAACAATATAAAAGAAATCAAACAACTTTCTATCGCCGTTGTCGATGGTGTTGCTCGTGGAGGAGGAAATGAATTTACCATGGCATGCGATCTAGCTTATGGCACTGAAAATGCTGTTTTTGCTCAGCCTGAATTATATGTCAATATTCCAACAGGTGGACAAGGTGCCGTACAGTTTGCACGTCGTATGGGTAAAGGCAAAGCGCTACAAGCATTATTGACAGGTATAGACTTCACCTCGCAACAGGCCGAAAGTTTAAACATCATTACCCAATATGTTTCAAGCTCAGATTTAAATAGCTTTCTAGATCAAATACTCTCAGTTGCAAGAACCTGGGAACTACGAGATATTGTTATGTATAAAGATATCATATCTAAATCTATTGTGGATGAACAAAAAGGTACTGAAACCGAACTAATTTATTTCTTGGAACGAGCTAAAGAAGAAAAAACCCAAATCATCATCAATACATTTTTGAAGCATGGAGGACAAACCGAGCGAGAAGCAAAAGACCTTCAAAGCTTATTCGCTGATACAGCTGCAGATTTGTCCTAAGAAAAAAAGTAATCTATAACCATGGGTTCACGTGTGTTTTCGTTTCGCTCAGACACACGTGAACCCGGTCGTTATGCGCAAAAATTATTCAACAATTATATCTTCAGTTAGCTGAAAGTCAAAATGCTCTTTTGAATTCAAAGTTTGCCCTGCAGGGATTAAGGCCGTAGGCATAAATTGGAAGAGGTTATGATTGTAAGTGAGGTTTTATTCATATCTTAATTGATTGTGGTTGATGGCCAGGAAAGGTTACAGGTGATGGAAGTTGCGCTTGTCTACCGGTTGTGTTTTTGTTTACCCACTACTTACTTTGAAGTGGGAACTGACTTTTGCCTGAATTTCAGCCAGATGGGAAAGGGCTCTCTTGAGCATTGCCAGCTCAATGTCGGTTAGGCTTTTGGGATCGATGAAATTATCTGGAGGTAAGTGGCCGTCCATCATGATAATCTGATGTTTTAAGCGGCTCTGCATCAGATAATTATAGACCCCGGTGGTCTCTCTATAGGTGCTTTCTTTGATGGCCCCGAGTTCATAGAGTTTTTTTATTCGTAAAAGGGTGTTGGTTTCGCTGACATTATATTCCAGGGAATAGATTCTGGCAAAGTTCAAGAGGAGTTTCATAGCGTCTTTGATATTGAAAGATTTAGGTTTTTCATCCGACAAACCCACTACAATCTTGCCGAAAAAATCTATGGGTGGCTTATACTGCAGAACGTTTTGGGCAAAAGTGATGAAAAAAAGAGTGTGTTGTTGCAGTAAGTCATTAATATATTGTCGTAACTCATCGGTAAGTCGGCGGGTTCCATGGAGACTTCTGAAATCAAAGAAAATATTGATCTCCAGTAGGTCTTGGGCGCTCGCTGCGGTTATCCAGTGATGGAAATAATCTTTCCAAGAGGAGATGGGCTGACACCATTTGGGGTTCATTGCCATGATTTCGCCTTCGCAGAGACTATAGCCAACCTGATCTAGATTTTTGCAAATTTTTTCCCCCAGCGACAAGAAATAAGCTTGGACCGCCTCCTTTTTATCCTCCTCAACATCTTCATAAATAATGGCATTATCCTGGTCGGTTACCAAGGTTTGTTCAGAGCGTCCTTCGCTGCCTAAAGCTAAAAATGAAAACTCGGTCGGGGCAGGCCCGAGTTCCTCAATTGCAAAAGCAATGATTTTTTCGTTGATCAGATCGGAAACCTTACTGATCAGTTTGGTGATGTTTTCCGATTTTGCGCCACTATCGATCAAGGTTTTGATCAGTCTCGGTAGTCGCGTATGGGCCTCAGCCAGAGTTTCGACCGATTCAGCATCATGGATTTCCCGAATTAGGAGTGAAGATGAATATTGGTGAAAGTGAAGCAGATCCCGATTTTCAATAATGCCGTTGACCCGGCCATCTTCTCCTTTTGTGAACAAATGGCTGATAAATTCTTCCTGGATGAGCAGGGCGGCTTCGAAGACCAGAGCATCATCCGGCACGGAAATAATCGGGGAGCTCATGATTTGATAAACTGGAGTTTCCAGGGCCATATTTTCGGCGACGACTCGATGGGAGATGTCGTAATCGGTGACGATGCCAAGATCATCACCCGTTTCAGACTGAATAAGAAGTGCACTTTGGTGATGCTTTTTCATGATCCCGGCAGCTTTGAGGATAGTAGAGTTCATTTTGCAGGTCAGGGGCGGGGTGGTAAATTCTTTGATTGGTTGATTGATGAAGAGGAGTGAGGTCTGGAGTTCAACGATGAGGTTTTCACGCTCCTGTTCGTCCTTTACTCGTTCGCTTATATCTTCAATGATGCCTTCAAAATCTTCAATGATGCCTTCATCATTCAAGATCTTTCGCATTGAAATCGAGATCACTGTGAGGCTCCCATCATCTCTCTTTAAGGGGAGAACACTCTTTTTCACAAAGCCTTTTTCTTTGACTTGGGCCTTCAGATTTTCCCAGTCGTGGGGTTCCGTAAATAGTTGTGAAAAGGGGGTCTGGAAAAGTTGTTCGTGGTTTGCAAAGCCGAAGATCTTGGCCATTGCCGGGTTGACGTCAATGAAATTTCCTTTTTTCGAAGCATCTATGCGAAAAACTCCAATATGCAGGTTGTCGGTAAGAGACAGGTAGCGTTGTTGACTGAGCCCTAATTTTTCCTCTATTTTCTTGTTTTTACTGATGTCTTTGAGGGTTAGAATAATCCCTTGCTGGTTTTCAAGGGTTATGTTGGCGGCCGAAATCTGGGTCTCCAGCAAGTTGTTGTGGGCTGTCAGCACTTTAGCTTCAAAATTGCGGCCCGCTTGGGGATTTTTGAGAACCTCTTGGACAGCTTGATAACTCTCTCTATCCCGACTGAAAATAGCCTCTAGATCGGTTTCAGTGAGTCCTTCGCTATAGCCAAGCATCTCCAAAACTGGTTTGTTGCTGTAGACCAGATGGCCCTCAATGAACATCAAAACACCTTCGGTGGAAGCTTCAACCAGGGCTCGGTATTTTTTCTCGGATTCTTTAAGACCGGTTTCTGCCTGGGCCCGGTTTTTCTCAATTTTCCGGCTTTCTAGGGTAATGTAAAAGAGCATTAGAGCGATAAGGAGGGTTATGAAAAAAGATATCTTGGTTATCGTGCTGCTCATGGCATCGATTTCCACTTCGACATCATCCAGATAGATCCCGGTACCGATAATCCAATCCCAGGGAGTAAAACTCTTGACGTAGGAGACTTTAGGGACGATTTTCGTCTGGTCATCTTGCCACTGCCAATAGTAGTCAATAAAGCCGTCCCCATATTTTTGTGCAATCTCGACTATTTCACGAAACAGTTTTTTGTCATTTTTATCGGTGTACTCTGAAAGATCGGTGCCGATCAAATCGTCCCGATAGGGATGCATTATCAAGGTTGGAGTGGAGTCGGTTATCCAGAAATAATCCTTTCTTTGATCTCCGTAACGCAGACTCCGGATTGCCTGTATGGCTCTTTTTTGGGCCTCGGGCTTAGTCAAAAGACCTTCCTTCTCCTGATTGTAATGCTCTTCCATAAGGCTCCATGCGGAATTTGTGAGTTTTCGGATCAGCTCCCTTTTGTCCTCCATCAATTCCCCTTCCAATAAAGGAATGATAATGAAAAACATGGAGGTGACAAAGAGAAGGATGGCGAGCAGAGTCGGAAATATTATTCTTAGGAAAAAATTTTTACCGGTGCGATGTTTCATGTTTCACCTGACGGTTTTTGTCTGCTGCAGTAGCGAAGAGGGGGGATTATGCTGATTTTGGTTAGTAATCTTTTTGTTATAACGATTTAGTAAATAAGTCAAGCTTGATGGTTTTACACCTCCAAGGAAACCTTTTGTGCGGCGTAAAAAGTCGGGGAGCCACCAAGCTTGAATTATAGGATCAGTACATCATCCCGCCGACATAGACCCCAGCTCCGACAAAGAGGTCTGTTCCCGGCACCCTGTAGATGTAGGTGACCTTTTTCCAGGGAGTGTTTTTGCCGGGTTTGGGCCATAGGTATTCCACCCAGCCATGCCCTGGGTTTCTGGCCATGTTGACAAAATGAACAAAGAGCGCTTTATCTTTGGGATCGGTAATTAGCAGCACATGGTTTCTGCGGGTTAATTCTGGTTTGATAGGGTGCGCAAGCATCTTGCCATCAAGATTCATTAAGAAAACATAGGAATCTTTCCAGACATAAGGGCCATTAGGATCTTCAATGGTTTTTTTGGCTTCTTCCAGGCCTTTTGAATTGATCAATGCTGCGGCTTCATGACACTTCATGACACATTCATCTTTGCTGGCAATCGTATCAGCAAAAGCATTTAGAGAAAGCAAAAGAAGGGTTATTGCAGTAAAGAAAATGGATAGTTTTTTCATTTTTTTCTCCCGTTGCAGATAGGGGTTGGTTGTTATTTTATCCAGGGTTTGCCGACGGGCAGGATATCCCGCTCAAAAACCTGAGCAAAGATGGTATGGGCCATCATGTACCAGGCTGAAAGGGCGCAGAGCATTAGTTCAAAGCCAGCGATTTTGATGAATTCAGGATATCCGAAGTGAGCTATATCGAGAAGGATAAAACCGATAAGTAGCAGGGTGAAGGTTGTGGCCATGGCCCCATGAATCTTCATTGCCGGAATCCACATAATAAAGGTGTATAATGTCCAACCGACGAGAAACCAGCCGACGTCTGTAGTGGATGAATGATAGATATCAAAATGGTTAAAAATAAAGATAATGCCCAGTGCTATCCAGAAACTGCCGTAGGAGACAAAAGCGCTGTATCCGAAATTATTTCCACATTTAAATTCCTGGAAGCCGGCGATCATTTGGGCCAGGCCTCCGAAAATTAACCCCATTGCAACAATGGGACCAACCCCACACCAGCCGACATTGTGAAATTGAAGCAGCAAGGTGGCGAGACCAAAGCCGGCCAGTCCCACAACACCGGGATTTCCTGTGGTTGTTACTTTCTCAGTCATGTAACCCTCCTTAGAAACATTAACGTTAATGATGCCTTGTCGCAAATTACAATCGTGGAAGTATCGTCAGCAATGTTTATACCAGTTAATCGTTAAAGAGTTTTCCTATTAATATCAACTAGTTGTGGCTGGTTGCTTGAGTCGGGGATGATTTTTTTCGCAAAAAAGCGAAAATCGTTGTTCTGAAATCGCATTTAAGGTAGGAGGATTTTGCTTAGGTGGTTCAATCTGGTAGTTGTTAATGGGGATCTGTTTTTTTTTGCAGAGGTGCAAAAAAAAACAGATCCTTTTGCATTTCTGCAAAATTAGGAGAGAAACTAACGTCAGTTAGCAGTAATCTTCTTTATTTATATGGTATTTCTTCAGTTTGCGATAGATGGTCGCCATATTGATTCCTGCTTGCCGGGCCGCCTTTTCGACATTACCACTGGAGGTCTGGAGCAGCTTTATGAGGTATTCTGTTTCGAAGCGGGCCAGATAGTTCGAATAATTTCCTTCCGCCGCCTGTTCCTCAGAAGGGTCTGGAGGTGATGGGTTGTAAGGAGAAGTTCCGGAGAGAAACTGGGTCGCTACCGATAAGCTGATGCTGTCGCCAAATTCAACCGCCATGCAGGCTTCTATGACATTGCTCAGTTGGCGGATATTGCCCGGCCAGGGAAAGTTGATCATGGCTTTTAAGGTTTCCGGAGTAAAACCTTGGATATGGGTATTAAATTTTCGATTCTGTTCCTTTATGAAGTGGGTGGTCAGCATTGGGATGTCTTCGCGCCGTTCCCGCAGCGGCGGGAGGTGGAGATTGATGACGTTCAAACGGTAGTAGAGATCCTCACGAAAGCTTTTTGAGCGAACCTGATCAAGCAGGTCGCTATTGGTGGCAGAGATGATGCGAACGTCGACTTTGGTTGCATGCCGGTCACCGATGCGCATAAATTCCTGTTCTTGTAGAGCCCGGAGCAGGGTTTTCTGCACATTGGTGGATAGATTTCCGACTTCGTCGAGAAAAAGGGTGCCCCTGTCAGCTGCCTCAATAATTCCTTTACGGTCATTGTGGGCGCCGGTAAAAGCTCCTTTTTTATAGCCGAAAAGTTCACTTTCCAGTACTGACTCGGGCAGGGCGCCGCAGTTGATAGCCATGAACCGGTGTTCGCGGCGGGGTGAATTATAGTGGATGGCTTGGGCGATAAGCTCCTTGCCGGTGCCGGATTCACCGCTGATCAGGACGGGCATGTCACGGGCGGCAATCTTGGTTACCGTTTCAAGAATGTTTTTCAGTTTCTGTGAAGATCCGATGATTTTATCAAAGGTGAAGTTGCCCGCTAGTCTTTTTTTCAGCTCACTGTTTTCTGCCAGCAACTGGTTGTGTTTTAAAGCGTTTTTAACTCGATAGAGCAGCTCTTCCGGCTCAAAGGGTTTTGTCAGCATGTCATAGGCCCCCTTGCGAAGAGCCTGAATGGATGTTTCAACCGTAGCGTATGCGGTGATCATGATCACTGGGATGGAGGGGTCTCTTGTTTTGATGTTTTGCAGGACTTCCAAGCCACTCATACCGGGCATTTTGATATCGCTGATTACCAGATCCCACTGCTTGGCCTGGAACATGGTCACGGCTTCAAGTGGTTGTGTAAATGCCTTGACTTGGTAACCGCTGTCATTGAGCACGGCCTTCATCATACGGCACAGACCTTCTTCGTTGTCGATCAAAAGAATTTTCTTGGAGCTCATAGGCCATAGTCCTTCGGTTGCCACGGCAGGCGGATAGTGAACGTTGTCCCCTGGTTTGGAGTACTGACTACGGTTATGGTACCGTGATGTTGTTCAATAATGCGCTTGGAAATAGCCAGCCCGAGACCGGTACCCTTATTTCTGGTAGTAAAAAAAGGTTCAAATATTTTATCAAGATCATCAGCTGGGATACCACACCCGTTGTCATCAAAGAGAATCAACAGATCTTGCTTGTCGCGGCGAGCTTCTACATGTAACTGGCCTCCAGGCTGCATGGCGGCTCCGGCATTAAGGATCAGGTTGATGGCCACTTGCCTCATTTGGTCACCATCAACCATGGCTGGGGGCAGATCCGAAGCTATCTTTCTGGTAATGATAATATGGTGTAGGTCGCTGTGGATGGCTGCAAAGTCGATAATGTTTTCTAGGAGGTTTTTGATATCGGTTTTCTTTAATGTGGGTTCGGGTGGCCGAGCATAGCTGAGCAGGTTTTGCACAATAACACGGCAGCGTTTACTTTCGTGTTTGATTTCGTGGATATATTTATAGTTTTCATCCTCTCGATCAATTTTACTTTCCAGATATCCGGCATAGCCAAGGATGATGCCTAAAGGGTTATTGATTTCGTGGGCGATGCCGGAGGAAAAGATTCCCAGGGAAGCCATGCGATCGTGATGGGCCAGAGTTTTTTCCATGGCTCTGTTTTCTGTGATGATTTGAGTCATTCTGTTGAATGTTCTGGCCAACTCACCTAACTCATCTTGGGTGTCGATCTGCATCTTCTCTTCGAGCTTACCGGCTTTGACTTTCCGGATTACCTGGATCATGTGCCGGATGGGTTGGGTCAGTATTTTTGAGGTATAGACGGCCAGTAACAGCGAGATTATACATGCCAGAATGGTGATCAAAATGGTAGCCTGGGCACTGCGTCGAGCAATCAGGTCTGCTGGTTGATAAAATTCATCTTCATACGAACCCACGGCAACGATCCAGTCCCAAGGCTCGAAATAGTCATAGCAGACAATTTTCATCCTGGCCGCCGCCTTGTCGGAGTTGCGCCAGGGGTATCTGATCCAGCCGCGCTTCTTTTCACACATTTCTTTGATAAAAGCGTTGCCGTCGGCATCACGGAAGTCGATTAAATTTTCCCCCTCCTTATCCGGGTGGATGGTGAAGGTGCCGGCGCTGTCCATGCAGAAAATATAGCCGGTTTGGCCTACTTTTTTTTGTTTGATATGTTCTTTAAGATCAGCCATTGCCTGTTCTTCATAGGCCGCGTCTTTATAGTGTTCTCCAATATAGCCGGTTGCTGCGATAATCCAGTCCCATTCCGGGAAATAAAGATAGGCCGCGAGTTTCTCCCGGAAAACTGTATCGCCAAGGACTGGGTTGCGCCAAGGATAGCGGATATAATGAACTTTGCCGGCTTTTTCTTCTACCGCTTTCTGGCACATTTCACTGATAAAGTAACGGCCGTTGCCATCTTGTTGCTCGTAGATATTTTTATTCTCCAACGCAACATGAACCTGCAGCAGGCCATTGCTGGTCATGGCATAGACATAGCCGCTTTCACCGATATTGATCTGCTTTAACGCTTTGCGTGCTCGTTCACGGGCGCGGTCTAAAGAGATGTTTCCGTTTTTGTAGAGGCGGTATTCGGCGGTTACCAGGTTGGCTGACAGATGGGCCAAAGAGGTCAATTCGGCGATGAAGCATTCTTGACGTTCCTGTTGATATTCTTGGAACTGGCGATAATGGGCCTCCAGAAGATGGCAGGTGAAACTGGCCATATGGGCAAGGTCATTTTTGCAGGCCTGGGTAATTCCTTTGCGAGCCTGCTGAACTGAAAAATAGCCAATGATACTGCCCACCAGAATCATCGGAATGATGACCAATGGCAATACGATAAAAAATATTTTAGTGCGCAGCCGGCTATTTTTGAGCAAATTGATCAAGATCATGGAATAGCGCCTATTTAGAGAGAGGCTATTTAGAGATTATTGTTAATCTATAAATTTGCTTGCAAGGGTTGTCCACTGACAAAGAGAGATCTTCAGATCGTATTTTGACGGTCTCACAGAACCGTTTGGCAGGGTCTCACCTTTCTTTACAATTTTGACGCCTAAAGGAAAATATTGAGGCCGAATTAATTCAGTTATCTTTTCTGTCGCAATCCTGTAATCCATGAGCCATCCTTGCACACTCCGGGTGTCTGGAGCTATTACATCTGTATATTGAATAATTTTAATCTATATCCATACACGACATCCAGAACTGCAGTCAACCCTCTATTTATTACTTAAAAAGTTATTTTAGTAAGGGTCTGCAGCGGGATGGATAGGGTTTGAGGTGATATGTGTTCGCAGGAGGTTTCAGGGGTTGCCTGGAAAGATGTTTTAGGTTTATCCGGGCAATTGAGTCAAGGCGAGAGTTGGGCGATTATTGGTGTTGGAGTGGTAGATTCGGAGATGCGGCCCATTCCCAGAAGCCGTTGTCGTAATTTTCGACTTGAGGATAGCCGAGCCAGTCTAAGACAAACCAGGCGTAACCGGAGCGGATACCGCCGGTACAGTAGGTGACAATCAGCTTTTCTCCGGTCTGTTCCGGTAGGGGCAGGCCTGCATGAGTGAGCCGGGCCTGGAGCTCGGCTTTGGTTTTGAGGGTATAGTCATCGTTCCAGAAATCTTTCCAGTCAAAGTGCAGGGCGTCCGGTAGATGACCGCCGCGTTCTTCGCGATAGAGGATTTCGCCATCATATTCAGCCTGACTGCGGACATCAAGAAAGATGAGATTACCCTGTCGGTAAAGTTGCCAAAGAGCGTCGGCACCGATTTTAGCCTTTTCGAGTGTGCTGACAGTAAGGTTCTGCATAAGCTGTTCTTGGCAGGGCTCTTTGTGGTCGGCAAAGAGGGCAGCCGTCGGTTCCGAAAGTTGCTGCCAGTGATCATAACCACCATTAAGCAGGGCAATTTTACTGTAGCCCAGTTTCTGCAAAAGCCAGAGGAGGCGGCCCTCGGCACCCCAGGAGTTGTGATCGCCATAGACAATGATATCTTGATCTGGACAGAGTCCCTTTTGCGTGAGCAGGCTTAAGAGCTCCCCAGGGCTCTTAAGCGTACAAGGGACTTTCCCAAGTTTATGTACCAGGGGGCCACTGCAGCCTGAATCAAGGTGAATAGCACCTTTTATATGGCCTTTGCGATAGGCATAAGCGTTGCGGCAATCGACGACAACCAGTTCCGGTTCAGCGATTTTAGTTTTGAGTTTCTCAGCTGAGTAAAGTTTCATGGTTGCAGCGGCCTGAGTCGGAAAAGGCAATAAACAAGCTGATATAAGTAAAAACAGAGTCGAAATATAGGACATTTTAACACTACCAGATTAATTATTAAGCTGTTTGATAAAAATTTTCATATCTGATGACTCTTTAAGGTTGCCTTGACACCAGCTTTTTGACATATTTTTTCAGAGCCCGACGATTAAGCCAAGTGCGCCAGTTGGGGTAGCGTTTTTCGCGTCCGCAGACCAGTTCGAGGATGTGCAGCATTCCCAATTTATCTTCCGGATCTAGAAAATCCCGGCAGGCATAACAGTAGACGATCATGGTTTCAATTAAACCCTGTAAGCGTCGTTCACGGTAGCGGTCCGGCAAATCCTTGTCGATGCACCAGGCGGCCCCGCCCTCACCACAGCAGACTGTCTCTTTGCCTTCCCGGGGTAGTGGAGCCAGTGTCGCTCCGTTTTGGGTTATGATCTGGCGGACTGCGGTTTGGGTTTTTTGATCTCGGCGCATGACGCAGGCGTCGTGCACCGAGTAGCAGGCCACAGGCCGCAATTTTTTATCTGCGCTAGTCGTCAGCAGATGGTAGACGGGCGTCACGAGAAAATCGGAGTAGTTTCGAAAAACCTCAGTACAGCTGGGACACAAGGTGATTACTTCAGTGATCCCGGCGCTCTTAAGACGCTCTTTTAAAATGGAGAACTCTTTTTCGAAAAACTTCTGGCGGCCGAGATCGTGGGATATTTTAAGGCAGCAATCGAGTACCAGGCCCAGAGGTTCCGGTGATTCTTGTTGTAATTTAGTATAGAGTTTCCTGATTGTTTGCGGGGCCTTGCCGATTGCCCCACAGCCGGGGAAAAGTACCCTCTTGGCACCGGTTGGCAGAAAATAAGCGGTAAAGAGTGATGATGAGACCAGCCGTTCATAAAAGATGAGGCCCCGATGGGCAGGTAGAGGGCCTGATCCGGTTGCGACGATCTCTTGGCGGCGGGTTAAAAAATACTCACTAATGGGGACGTCGTTTGGACAAATGCTTTCACAGGCGGAGCAGAGAGAACAGGAGTAGGGAATCTTCGGATTTAAGGAATTACTTAATTGCGCATCTATCTCTTTAGGGTTGCCGTAGTTCGTTAAAAAGTCACAATCCTCGACGCAGAGGTTGCACTCTGTGCAGTTTTCAAGCAGGTTCTTGACGTTGTTTGTCATGCTTTCTGCCATCTCCAGATGCGGCGCTTACTGTGAATCAGGCTCAAGATGCCATTACCAAAAAAGCCGCAGGCGAAGAGAGCCAGAAAAGGGAGAAGTGCAAATTTGTCAAGGTTGATGGCGACCGCCATAATCAGGCAAAAGTAGAGGCCGACAAAAACCTCCAGGACAGGTACGATATAGAGCGGTTGGCGATATGCGGGACTTAATTTTTGACTCTCTAATAGGTTTAATTTCGGGGTTCTTATGAAAGGGGTGTGGTAGTTGAAGAGGGCTTCAAACACCGCTTTTCCGTTATTTATCGCGAGGCCGACACCGACCGCCAGAGCCAGCGGCAGGGTGATCAGGGTGCGGCGGCAATAGTGGCCGTTTTCCCATTGCGAAACCAGAAAAAAGAGTGAGACCGCGCAGCTGGTGGCCAAAAACAGGGGTACGTCAATAATTAACAGGTGCTGCCAGGGCAGGTTGAAACGCCCGATCAGCGAAGGATACATAACCAGAGCCAGGGCCAGGAGCAGTAGGTAGGCGAAATTTCCGGCCATATGGAAAAAGGCTTCGATCTTTATCGGGAGCGGCAGCGAGCTCTTTACGAGCGGCTTGGCCAATCTTAAAAGGGTTTCGGCCGAACCCTTGGCCCAGCGATGTTGCTGGGTTTTAAAGGCATTCATATCTTCCGGTAACTCACTGTCAACGGTCAGGTCTTTGAGATAAAGAAACTGCCAGCCCCGCATCTGAGCCCGATAACTTAAATCAAGATCTTCAGTCAGGGTGTCGGCGCGCCAACCGCCAGCATCGGCAATCGCGGTTTTACGCCAGATCCCGGCCGTGCCGTTAAAGTTGAAAAAACGTCCGGAACGGTTACGGGCCGCATGCTCGATGACAAAATGACCGTCTAAAAGCATCGCCTGCACCCGCGTCAACCAGGAGTAGTCACGATTGATAAACTCCCAGCGGGCTTGAACCATGCCGATATCGGGCTCTTTAAAGTAGGGCACGGTACGTCGTAGAAAATCGCTTGAAGGCAGAAAATCAGCATCAAAAACAGCCACCATTTCGCCTCGGCAGCAGGAGAGTCCGGCTGCCAGAGCTCCAGCCTTAAACCCGCGCCGGTCGTTCCGGTGCAGATGGACAATCCGGTGGCCTTTTTTTTGTAGTGCAGCGACTATGTCAGCGATTAATGCAGTGGTCTCATCGGTTGAATCGTCAAGAACCTGAATCTCCAGTTTGCCATTCGGATAATCTAAGGCTGCAGTTTGTCGCAGGAGTCGTTCGGCGACATATTTTTCGTTAAAGAGTGGCAGCTGTACCGTAACCTGAGGCCAGTCGTGGGACTTTATAAGCGGCAGCGCGGGATCATGGCGCCGGGTTTTGTAGTAGAGGCGAACCAGAAAAAAACGATGCAGACAGAAGATTGCCAGCAAAAAAAGGAGGCCGTAGTAGATAACTACTGAGAGTGCGAAAAAATCAAAGTTCATCTTATAAGGATAGCAAAAAGCCCCTGTTAAAGCCAATACGATTTTCCAATTTAGTTTGTTGCGAGAGTGGAAAAACCGATATCGGATATTTGTGGGAAAGTTAAAAACGTCTCTTTCTCTCAAACCAGATAGTTGAGAGGATTTTATAACCGGCTAAAATAGTACCTTTTATGGTGCCGCTGATTTTTGATTGGCCCATGCGGTAGCGATATGAAACTGGAATTTCGAGGATGCGGGCTTGGGATTGCAGAGCCCGGATCTGCATCTGCACGGTCCAACCGTAGGTTTTGTCATCCATCTTTAAGTTTTTTAAGAGGCTGTAGTCGAGAGCGCGAAAGGGCCCCAGATCGCTATAAGAGAACCCCCAGATGAGGTCGATTAATCGGGTTGCCAGAAGGTTGCCGAAACGGGCCTGTGGCGTTAAAGCTCGCCGTGATTCCTTTTTTATGGTTCTTGAGCCCAGAACAAAATCGAAATTACGACTCAGCAGGGGCTCCAGAAGCAGTTCGATCTCGGCTGGAAAATCACTGTAATCGCCATCCAGAAAAACCACAATTTGTGGTTTAATATCATTCGCTTTAAGCCATTTTAATCCCTTAAGGCAGGCTCGGCCATAGCCTTTTTGCGGTTCAAAAAGAACCTTGGCCCCAGCCTTTCTGGCGACTTCCATGCTCTTGTCGAGACTGCCGTTATCGACAACCAAAACCAACTGGCGGCGGTGCTCCGGCAGATCTTCTAAAACTTTAACAATCGCCTCTTCCTCGTTCAAAACCGGAATAATGATTGCCACTTCGATATTTTTTAAGGTTTTTATTTTTGAGTTCATCATATGTAAATATTTGGCTTTGGGTTGCTTCAACCTGTCGGGATTGGGGTCATTGCTGGTGACAGGTGCGCTAGCACCCCGGGCTTCGCAGTGAGCTTGGCGAGGAAGCACTCTTGGGGTGTGACCCCGTTTATGAGGGCGAAGCAAAGTTCACCATTACCCTCTGGTGCTTTAAGAACATTGACTTTAATGTGATAAAGAAGATATCACATAATCTACTGTAGAGGTTATCAAAAAAGATCAGGAGGTAAAATAATGGTTCAAGATTCCCATCTGCCAACAGCAGATAATAAAAAATCGTCCTTTAGCTGGTTTAAACTCTTTGCGATTATCAGCGTAGCGACGGCGCTTGGCGGTGCCTTTGCCATATGGCTGGTCACGGTTTTCCTCTTTCCCCGCGAATTTAAACCGGTTACTTTAAAGCCGGCTGAAGAGCAGGTTCTGCAGGCTAAATTCCGGTATCTTGAGGCTCCGCCAAAATCGCGACAAACTGTCTCGCGGCGGACTGAAAAATCAAAAAATGGTGCTGATGATTTCAAACCGCAGCCTTACAGTGAGGTTGGGGCTCGGCGTGAGGTTACCTTTACCGAGAGAGAAGTCAATGCTCTGCTCGCTAAAAATACCGAATTGGCGAAAAAGTTGTCTATCGATTTTTCCGACAATCTTGCCAGTGCCAGGCTGATTCTGCATGTCGATAAGGATTTCCCGGTGCTCGGAGGCAAAACCATCAAGGCCAGTACCGGTCTCGAGCTAAGCTATAGCGGCGGCAAGCCGACGGTCATCCTCAAAGGTGTCAGTTTATGGGGAGTGCCGGTGCCGAATGCCTGGCTCGGTAACCTGAAAAATATCGATTTGGTAGAAAAATTTGGTCAGGAGAGAGGTTTCTGGAAAGCTTTTGCGGCAGGTGTCGAGGATATTAAAATCAGTGATGGTCAGTTACGGATCAAACTCAAAGAGTAAATAACTATTTAACTTGCAGGTGCGGATCGCTCAGAGGGTTTTCTCTAAAGGTGTTCTTTATAGAAAACCCTCTGTACTGTCGCTATTGTTAGACTAAGATGAAAGCGGGCTGTCTCCGAGAAAGGAGACGGCCCGCTTTTTTTTGCCCACATTAGCCGAGACCTAACCCGGCACTGTCACTTCGATAGCTGAGTTTTCGTAATTGAGGAGGATATGAACAGTTGTGTGTCTATTTGTAATTTTATGTAACTTTTTGTAATTTTTATTGACTTGGAGTTCTTTAGGCACTATTTACCGCAAACTATCCGTTTGTTCAATGCTGATTGCAGAACTTGATTTGGTAAAACAAGAAACTTGATGAGGTAAGCTATGAAATATCTGTTTCGTGGGGTGTTTGCTCTGTTTATTGTGGTTGTCACGGTGGGATTATCTTACTGCGCCGAAAATGATTCGTCGACAAAAGCTTTTCGCTTGGGAGAGATTGTGGTCTCAGCCGCACCGGAAAGCGGGGTCGAGAATGTCGGTACAGTCTACCGGATTACATCTCAGGAGATAAAAGATCAGGGTGCGCGGACCCTTGATGAAGCACTACAGATGGTTCCTGGACTGGTTGTTAGAGAAGGTGCAGAAGGTACCCCAAGAATCGATATCCGGGGTTTTCGCACCCGTCATGTTCAATTATTTCTTGATGGCATCTTGATCCGGGATACCTTTGATGGACAGTTTGACCCAACCCGTATTCCGGCTTCAATTATTGCTGAGATCAAGGTAACTGCCGGTGGTAGTTCGGTGCTTTATGGCCCCGGAGGCAATGGTGGGGCTATCGATATCATCACCAAGGGTGGACAGAAAGGAACCCATGCCGCAATGAGTGGAGAGGTGGGTGAGGGTGGTCGCTATCTTGGTGAAGCTAGTTTTAGTGGTGGGCAAGAAAAATTTGATTTTTATGCCAATCTCAACCATTTTAAGCGCAATAAATTAAGGCTTTCCGATGATTTTCAGGAAACCAAAGAGGAGAGCGGTAACTGGCGTGAAAACAGTGATCGAGAACGGAGCAGCCTTTTCGGTAATCTCGGCTATCAGTTGAGTGATCAAACCCGACTCGGTCTGGTACTGGGTTTTCAGACTGGAGAAAACGGAAAACCCCCGGTAACCAACTACGATAAGAGTGATCCCTTTACCAAAAAAGTTAAATATGAACGCATTGACGATTTCTCAACCAACTCGTTACAATTGTCCTTTAACCATAAAACCGACGGCCCATTAAGCTTTCGCGGTTGGGGGTTTTACAGCCAGTCAGACGTGAAAGAGAGTCGTTATGATGACGACAGCTATGTGACCCGAAAAAAAAATGGGGCTTATAAACAGGATTCAGATACAGAAATATTCGGTGTAAGCACCCAGATAAATTACGAGATAAACGAAAACTCTGTCGTGACCCTGGGTTTGAATGCCACTAATGACAATTGGGATGCTGACGGCTACAGTATCAATAAGTCTAATAAGGCGGAAAATTTTTCTAGCGATCATGATATCCAGGTCTATTCGATAGCTTTGGAATATGAGCAGAAAATCGCTGATCGAGTTGAAGTTGTAGCCGGTTACGGACATCATTTTCAAGAACGGGACGGTGGTAACGACAATGATTTTTCTTATCTAATCGGGGCTTCTCTGGATCTTACCAAGACCACTCAACTGCGTCTCAATCATGCCCGGAAAATTCGTTTTGCTTCAATTAAGCAGCTTTATGACGGCGATTCCGGCAATCCCGAGCTTGATACTGAGGTCACTCTGCACTACGAAGTCGGAATCGAACAACAACTACCCGCAGGAACGACTTTTGCCGTAACCGGATTTATAATAGATGCTGAAGACTTCATTGAGAAGGATGACAGTGATGAGAACCGTAATTATCAGGATTTGGAATTTGCCGGGATCGAAACCGATCTGACTATGCGTCCCCTTGAGCAAATGATGCTCCGCCTGGCTGTTACCTGGCTTGATACTGAAGATAAGTCGGACGACTCTGGTCGCGATGAGATGCAGTATCGTCCCGAATGGACGGTGAACGCTGAAGGACGTTACCGTTTCAGTTTCGGTCTGACTGCTTATGCCTCTATGCAATATATTGCCGACCAATATTACTATGATGCTGATAATAAAGATCCTCTGGAAAAGAAGAAGTTGGATAATTTTACAGTAGTTAATCTCAAATTCAGCCAACCCATCTTAAATTCCGGATTTGAAATTTACGCTGGTGCTGACAATCTTTTTGACGAAGATTACGAAGAGAGTTACGGCTTACCTCAGCCCGGCCGCACGATTTATGGTGGGGTCGAATATCGTTTCTAAACAATCATCGACCATCATTTCTCTGGATCGATTTTCCTACGCTTATCCGGGTAGCTCAGACTGGGTTTTGCGTGACATCTCTTTGCAGATTAAAGCCGGGCATTGTTACTTTTTGCATGGTCCAACCGGTTCCGGCAAAACGACCTTAATGCTGGCTCTCAGGGGACTTCTGCCGACGGGAAGTCGACAAACCGGTGAAATCCGGCGGGTAAGTTCGAATTATGCCGGCCACGATCAGGGTTTTGCCGGTTTGATTATGCAGAATCCCAGAACCCAGTTACTTAATGCCACTCTCGGGTCAGATGTGGCCTTTGGCTTGGAAAATAATCAGGTTGACCCATTGCAAATGCCCCTGAAAGTGGAACAAGCCCTGGAACAAGTCGGGCTTAAACTGCCTTTTAGCCAGCCGGTGGACAGTCTCTCCATGGGGCAGCAGTACCGGGCCTGCATGGCTGGAATTATGGTAATGGACCCTTTTTTTGTAATGTTCGATGAGCCCATGACTCAGCTTGATCATGAAGGACGAGAGAAGACACTTGCGCTGATTCGAGATCTGAAAAAATCAGGCCGGACTGTATTAGTTTGTGATCATCGGTCAGAACTTCTCCAAGAAATTGTCGATCAAAGCTGGTATCTGGATGAGAAAGGAGCCCTTTACGATCGCGCCAGGGTTTCTGAAAATCTTTCCAATTCGTCCGGTTCAGAGATTAATAAAGTCGTAGAGAGCTCTTCTTTTCGCGACAAACAGTCGCAGAAGGACAACATCCTTCACCAACCCCGGGCAGATGCTGAGTGTATAATCAGGGTTAAAGGTTTCCGTTTTGAAAATGGTCATCATGGGCAGGTTATACCCGCCCTCTCTTTTGATCTTGTTCGCGGCGAAAAAATCGCTGTTTGCGGACCCAATGGCTCCGGTAAAACGACATTATTGAGAAGCTTGGTCGGGTTGGTTCAACCTTTTACCGGAAGCATCGAGATCTTTGGGCGTACTCCCCGGATGTCAGATCTGCGCGGCCGGGTCTCGTTACTTTTTCAAGATCCGCAAAAGCAGATTTTTGAAACCACAGTTTTTGCCGAAGTCGCATTCTCCGCCCGCCGCAATGGCCTCAGCGAGATGCAGATATCTGAGCATGTAAACACTCTCCTGGAACGGCTGGAACTGGACCACCTTGCCACAGCTTCGCCACATTTGCTCAGTTACGGACAGAAACATCTTGTCGGGCTTGCTGCGGTTTTGGCCGGCAAACCGGAAATTTTGTTACTTGATGATCCTTTTGCCGGCCTCGACCGCCAACGAACCCGCAAAATAATGGAGCTCGTCACAGAGATTGCAGATGCCAATGAGATCACCATTATCTGGACTTCTCATGACACTGACAGCGTTGCCAATTGGGCTGACCGGGTAATTGATCTTTCTGAAATGAAATTAAACCATAGTCAAAAAAAGCCCGGCCCGATCTCTGCAAAAACCCTTATTGCAACTCCACCATCTGTGCAAAAGAGATCTCTCGGTACCGGCCTGATGCTCATCCTCTCTCTTTCTCTTTCAATGGCAGCCTTTGCCGCCCGGTCTCCAGTTCTGTTGGCGGGGTTGACAGCCATGAATTTTGGATTGATAATTGTTTCAGGCCCTAAACCGTTGCGTTTTATGCGCAAAAGTGTGGTCTTTTTTTTCTGGCAGGCGGTGCTTGTAGTTTTACTATATGGGTTCCGTTTTGGTCTGCCGGAAGGGATAATCCCGGGATTACAGACGGCCTGGCAATTGTTTCTCGCCTTCTGGCCGGGAATGATTTTCATTTCGTCCAATTCCCAGCCTCGAATCATGCGCACGCTATCCCATTTCCTGCCCTACCGCATCGCCTTTGTTGTAGCCGTCTGTCTGCGATTTTTGCCAATGTTACTGACTGAAATAGAGGAGATTCGTGAAACTCAGATTTTACGTGGAGCTCGGATTATGGTTGTGGATTTGAAAAATCCGTGCTTCTGGCCGGATTGGTTTAGTTGTTTGGCAGTTCCGACTCTGATCAAAACTCTTTCACTGGCTGGTGATATTGCCCTTGCCGCAAGCGCCCGGGATTTTGGCATCTCCACGAAAAGAACGGTTTGGTCTGGAGATTGATATTTATGAAACTATCTCTTAAAGATTCTCTGTTTCTTGGATTTTGTGCGGTTTTTATTGTTTCCGCCAAGATGGCTCTAAGACTGCATTTGAAAATTCCTGGGCATAGCATGTTTTTTACGATGTTTTTTCTGCTTATCGCCCGCGGCTGTGTCAAACATCGGCTGGCAGCCTCTTTTTCGGGATTGCTGGCGGGTATTTTAACCATGCTTTTGGGGCTTGGCAAAGGCGGCCCCCTGTTAATTGTTAAATTTATTCTACCGGGACTTATCATTGATCTTCTGGCTGGAGTTATTCCCGGTCTTTTTCAATCGGTTGTTTTATGTATGCTGGCCGCAGGGCTGGCTGCGGCCAGCCGTTTACTAACTTCACTTTTGATAGATTTTATGGTGGGCATGGATACAACGATCATGCTCCAGCATGCTCTGATCAAGTCCGCCGGAAGTATTTTTTTCGGTATGGCCAGCGGCGCCGCAGTTCCGGCAGTTATACGTAAATTGATATCCCATGGTGTGATCGACGAACAAGGCCGGCCATGACCGTTTTATTTTAGGTGTTGAATAACCCTGTAACCATAAGGCTCTTGAAAAATTGCCTTTTTGTCTGGTTATTGCATTAGGTGAAAATTGTAATTTTCAAGAGAGTAAAAATAATAGCAGACAGAATTTTCAGTCTTCCGGCTGAAGTTCAGAAAATGGAGGTCAAGTTGAGAGTTTATGTTGGGTTCGATGATACGGATATTGTTGGTGCTGATCGTGGTACTGGTAAAATGGCCCGCTGGTTTGAAAAGAAACTTTCCGAAGGCGTTCGTTTATACGGAGTGGTCCGGCAACAGCTTCCCGTCCTGGAGGGGATTCCCTATACCTCTCATAACAGTGCGGCCTGCTTAATCCTGGATAATGTCGAGCCCTCTGGAATAGATGAAATTATTGAACGAGGCGCCGAGCATATTCAAGAGCATTTTATGGTGGGTAGCGATCCGGGTTTGTGTGTGGCTTCGGTCGACAGTGATGCGGTTAATGATCTGATCGCTTTTGGGCGTACAGCTTGTACCCGAATTGTAACCCAAAAAGAGGCTTTAAAAGCAGCTGACAGGGTTCATTTATCTGGTCACGGTGGTACCAATGATGGTATTATCGGAGCTACAGCCGGGGTCGGCTTGACGTTATCCGGGTGGAGTGGTCGTTTTATCGAATTTGGCGGACTGCGCCAATTTGACTCGAACATACGAGTCGGTGATTTGGAAGCACATGGCATCCGGGTTCTGTCGATTGATCGCAATGCGATGGTACCTGGTTTTGATGATTCAATTGATACCCAGGGCTGGCTTCGCCCGCGGCTTTGGGGTGGCGGTCCGGTACTGCCGGTGGAATCTGTGGGTTTTGGCAGTTGGAAATCGGTTGGAGCGAAAAATAAAACTTAGAAAATGCTTTATTTTGACAAAAAAAAGGGCTCTCTCCGGTAAAGGAAAGAGCTCTTTTTTATGAGGTTGTTTGGTAATCAGGGGCTACTTGAAGAAAGCCCCCCAGAGGTCATAAAGCAGAGCGTTGCCACCGCCGGCTCCCTGTTCGACCGCGACATACTCGCCAGGGTTATTGACCTTGACGAGAACGTAGGCGCTCTGGTGGCCGACAATAACGGCGTTGGTGTCAAGTTTAAAGAAGGTGTCGTGTTCACCCATAGTCCAGATTTCTGGCGTGCTACCGGTAAAGGGCAGGCGGATAATGGCAGCCGGTAAAGCATGTGTCCTGACGGCTGCGTTATCTACTTCATGCGGAGCCATAAGTTCATAGCGCAGCGTGTAGGCTTGAGCAAAGCCGCGGCCACTTAAGTAGACATCCTCTTTACCGCCGACAACAAAACCTAAACCGGCAAGTTGTGGTTTAAGCTCTTGCGGGATGTAGAAATGGGTTTTATCCATCCAGGGGCCGTTGACGACCTGTTTAGCATATTCCGTGGCTCTTTCTTCAGGAGACAGCAGGGTCGGGTCAACGCCGAAGATTGAGTCACCGGTAACCGTTCCTTCGGAAGCTAAAGTGAAGAGGGCTTCTGCATGATGGTGACTGAGTTTGAGAATATCTTTCTCTCTGGCGCCAAGAAAACGCATGCCGTTGGCTTCGATTGCTTGGACGTAGTCGATTTCGCCATCAACAATGAAGAGACCGTCGGGGTTGGCTGGGATCATACCCTGTTCAGGGTCGTAACGCATAGCCCGGTTTTCATCTCTAAACCAGGGTGGAGCCCAAGGCAGATAAGAGATGATGCGGTCGGTAACCCGCAGGGCCCCGGCATCCTTGGTTACGTCACCATGACAGTCATTACAGGACTTGGCCCCTAAAGAGTACTCTTTAGGTTGCACCCCATGGCTGTCGGAGAAGTAGTGAGCTGCAAGAAACATTACCGGGTTGGGGTCGGTGCCGCCTTCAGCGATAAGGACTTTTTTGAGGGACTCCTGGACCGCTCTGACATCTTCGTCCCACCAGATATCGGGGAACATGTCGCCGGTATGGTCAAAGATAACGTAACCACTCTCTTTAAGGATTACGCGTCCGACATAGGGATTTTCAGCCCAGGTCGGGTCATTAGCCGGAATCATCGCCAGATCCATAGGGTTAACCATGCCCAGTTTAGTTGGGCGTTTGTAATCTCTAATGATCGCATTCATCTCTTTGAGATAGAGAATACGGGCACCGCTATAAGCCATCTCACTCATGTCAGCATCCGGTTGGGGGTTGGTGTCGACCCAGGTCATAACCGTGATCGGATTGCCAGTAACCACCTGCGGATAACCGTTGATGCCGTTTGCATAGTAGAGCGGCGGAAAAACTTCGTTATCGGTGAGATCGGTATACTCGAGGGGGACACCCATCGCCTTCATGCCTTCGTAACCGGCCTGAAGAAAATATTTCCAGAAGTCAAATTTAAAGTTGGTCGGCATGCCGTTGACCATCTGGCCGGGATCGGACTCACCGTCCATAAAGAAGTAGTCAACCATCTGCGACTGGACATCCATAGATTCAATGCCCTGGCCATCGGCTTCAATGTGGTTGGCAAGCATATTGAAGTGAGGAATGCCATAGCCCGGGGAACAGGAGTAGACCGGTGAGATTGCATAAGCTGGTGAGGGAAAGGCCATGATTGCGCCATCGCCGCCGGGCAGAATGTTGTAACCCATGAGGTTATCAAAGTTGGCGTAGTAGCCTAAAGTGTCATCAAAAGCTCTAAAGCGCCAGGTTTTCCTGAAGGGTACATGACAGGCCTGGCAGGAGACTTCAGAGAGATGGCGACCGGTGCTTTCGCCGAAAACTTCTTCATGTTTGAGGGCTGGGTTGCTGCCGTGCCCTTCGCCTGCAAGGTGACAACCTTCACAGCTTTTGACCCTGGGGTTGGCATCAAGATCGTTACGCACCATGTGGGCCGTATCGACCCCTTTTAGAAAATTATGCTTGTCGTTCAAAGATCCGTTATCGCGCAGATGACAGCTGCCGCAACCCATCCATTTACCCGACATATGAACATCGTAGCCGCGATCTTCCTGATCATCGGTAAAATTGACGTAGTGACCGTTTTTGACATAATCGGCCGGGAAACCCATATTGTAGAGACGGGCTTTGGTCCATTCGCTGTTGCCGTGATCCTTGGTCATGACATGACACTGACCACAAACTTTTACCCATTTATAACTTTCTCGGTCTTTGCTGCCACCAAACATCTCGGCCATGGGGAGAACCCCGTCAGCCCCGATATCAGCGAGATTGTAAAAGACTTTTGGTGTCCAGTCATCACCATCGCGATCTATCCGCAGATAGGTAACTGGAGCCCCGTCCTGGTTAAAGTCGAGGCCCATGAGTTCGCCGGAGGGCATATAGTTGAAGAAACTCGGCAGATAATCATGGAGTACCGGATTGATCTCACCTTCCGGAATTTTACCTTCCTGGAGGTCCTGAATGACCAGAGAGAGATCAAGTTGACCGGTTGCCTGGTTGACATAAGTATAGTCGCCCTGCATAATCTTGCCCATGCCGTACATGGTGGCACTCAATTCCGTACCGTTTTTGCCGACATAGGGAATGCCCTCGCCTTCGATCAGGCCGGAGCGGATATAGTCACGGGTTGAGGCGTGAAAACTGTCCCAGTTAGTGTAGAATTTGCCGGGTTCGTAAGCTCTAAGAGCGTAAGGAATCGGCAAAAGCATATCGTTGGGAAATTGCAGCTGATAGGCGTAGATGAAATCATTAAAGAAAAGGCCCATTAGTATATTCATGTCGGCATCCGGCGGTAATAAACCTTTGCCAATCATGAATTGGAGAAATCCCTGAAAGAGTGAGCCAATTGCAGCTTGAGCTCCCTGGAGGCGGCCCATTTCATCCATGACGCCGTTGGGGTTGGCGCAGTAGGCTGCCTTGAGCATGCCGTTGGTTTCCCAGATTTTACTGATATTCTGGCCGTAAAGGGCGAAAGGCAGGTTGATGCCCTGGGCTTCAATTCCGGCAAGACCGTCAACCCACATCTGCATCATCTCGCCGACAATCTCTTTTGGTAGTTGACCTAAAGCCATCATTGGTGTCGGTCGACCCATGCGTTGCAGGCTGTCACTGTAGTAGAGGGCCGAACTGTTTTCGAGGCCAACTTTGGTTGGCATCCCAAAAGAAATTTTCTGGGCCTTGAAATTTTCGTCGCGTTCCGCGAAAATCATCATCCGGGGGCGGAAGGACTGCACTTTAAGACCATCAGCAGCTCGGTAGCTGTAAGCACTTTCTGGATCGATGTGGCAGAGCAGGCAGTCGGCTTCAACGACGCCGGATTTGGACCAGTCGTGGGGTTTGGGGTCGCCGATATTGGCCATGGTTTCCGAAATCGAATCAGAACCATAAATAGCCATGGTGAGATCGTTGGAACTGTAACCGTAAAAGTCACGATCGTAAGAGTGTTCGGGTGCCAGACTGGGGTCGTCAAACTGGGTCATCGTCCCATCCATATTGACGATACCTTCAACCGGACCACCACCGGGATGGCAAGATTCACAAGTGGCAATGTGATCTGCGGTTCCCATGTCAAAAAAGTAAGGTTTATCTTCAGAGGTAAAAGGATCAAGGAAGTGGCCGCGCTCTTTTTTTACCGCCACCTGGCGGTAAGACGGCGGTCACCACGCTCCAAATTGACCCGGGCTCAAAAGATGTCCATAAGCATTGGCCAGGTATTTGTAGAGCGGGTTGTCCTGATTCTCACTGCTCCAGGTATCACTGATACCTTGGCCGTCTTCACCGGCGCCTTCACGAAAATGGTAGGCTTTGGTGACTTCGTGGTAGTCATGACATTTGCCGCAGGTCTGTTTGGGGCTGTAGGGCGGCCCGGCTTTGTAAGTTGAGCCGCCGGCCGCAGTAACGATTTCGCTGTCATCAAGTTGATCAATGATGCGATTACCGTGACCGTCGTAAAGGGTTACCGGGGGGTGCGTTGCACCGACCAGCAGAGGGGTGAGGACCAGTAAGAAGGCTCCCAGGATAATGGGGTAAATTTTTTTCATCGAGCTACCTCCAAGGGTTGAAAAATATTGTGAGGGTAAAAAGAATATTTTAATTTATAAAAAACAAAACTCATTGCAGCGAAAATATTATTTCCTTAAAATTATACCTTTATGACACTGCATACACTCACCCGTCTCATGACAGACGTTGCAGCTGCGGAAATTACGTCGGGCCGCCTCGCCGTGACCGTTGTCACGTTGATAGGCCATCCAGTCGCCGCGAAAGTGGGAGACCGGTTTCTGGTGTTTGTGGCAATCGACACAGTAGCCGGCCGAGTGACAGGTGGCGCAGGTGCGGCGATCATGGGTCGCTTCAACCCCGTGGCCGGTGGTTTTCCAGCCAAACTTGTGATCTTTTGGTTTTTCGGTCTGGTGGCACTTTTCGCAAAAAGCCTGACGGTTCGGGTGGCAGTAGGAGCAGGAGTCCGATAAACGGCTGGCAAAGCCATGTTTGGCTTCCCAGTCTTGATGATGGCTTGCCGGAGCTTGATCAGCTCTTAAGACAGTGTGGCAGGCTTCGCACTCCATGGGAGCGCCCTGATTCTTATGGCAGTTGAGGCAAACGACCATAAAGGGACCGTTTTTAAGGTTGTAATTCTGGCCCATGGAGGTGTGGCAGGAGTCGCAGGCAAGGTCTGTATGAGTCTTATGACTGAAAATCAGGTCAGTGTAATTTGCCGGTTTTCCAGCTCTCTCGATCTCGTAATCCTTGGCCGCACTTTCCGGTGTATGGCAGAGAAGACACTCCTTAGAGGGCTCGTTGACATTGATCTCGTGGCACTCCTGGCAGTCAGCCATAGTGGCGGCAGCCAGATTGCCGTTGGCATCTTTTTTGTGGCATTGGTCACAGGTGGCTTCCTGTTCGACAATGTGGGAGCGGTGGCTGAATTTGAGGCCTACCGAAGATTTGCAGGCTCCCAGAACCAGGGCACCAAGGGCGATTGCCATAAGCCCAACCCAGAATAATTTTCTCTTATGCATACTCATAGAAATTGCCTGTATAATATAATTGTTAATGATTTTGAGAGACCTTGTTACTTTAGAAATTAAGATCAAGTGAGATAGTTAGAGAGTTAATGTAGTCAACTCCCAGCTCATCTTCGTAGAAATCATCTTGCGCGTATTCATAAGAGATCTCGACGCGCGAGTGGTCGCAAAGTCGATAGGCGATCGCCGCCCGGTAGCTGGTTGAGGCCTCATCTTCGAGGAGGCTGTTGACATTCTCGGTTTTATGGTAGTAGCCAGCTTCAAGTTCAAGCCTGTGGAATAACTCCTGTTCGAGATCGACAAACCAGGAGGTTGACTCCCCTTCGTAAAACTGATCTCGATCCTCCCACCATTGGCTGAATCCGGCACTACAGCGAAAACCCTGCCAACCAAAGCACTGATCAAGGTCAAAACCGGTGGTTACCCTTTCAAAATCGGTGTTGTAGAGGTTTTCATCCTCGCCATGAGCGAGACTGCGATTGGTGTAGCGACCGAAGAGGGTAAGTCCTTTGACAATAGAGATCGGTTGGCTGATGCGGACATCAAATTCGAGATAACCCTGTTCTTGCATCAGATAGAGGCGATTCATCTCCGAGTTTAAAGCTTCATCGAGGGTATAACTGAAGTCGAAAAGGAAGTCGGCCTCTGAAGAGATGGCGAAACGCCGATAGAAGGAGAAATCGAGGACAGTGCCGGTTGCCGCGATAGTGGTTTCAAGGCCGCTGTCGAAAAAACGAGTATGATCATTAATGAAGGCGATGCGGCTGCGAAATTTCCAGAGTTCAGAAGGCTGCCAGTAGATTGAGGACTCCCATGAGGTCTCTTCAAAAATCACAGTATTTAAATCAAGAGAGAGGCCCGGCAGCGGGCGAATCCTAACATTTGCTCCGCCAATGCCATCCGGTCCAAGGTCACTGTAGTGCTGAACCGCGAGGCCGCCAAAAGCTTCAACTTCCAGTCCCAGCCATTGGGGGCGGTCGTAATGGGCCCAGACCCCGTCAAACTGTACGGTCTCGGCGCCGTAGGCATATTGGCGGCCAGCTCTGACCGTGAGATCGTTGCTAAAGAGGCCGGTTTTTTCCAGATAAGCGTAATAGCATTGAAAATCCTGCCGATGGCTACCACGGCTATCAGTGTAGTCCTGGAAGATTGAGCCTTGGCGGGTGCCGTCCAGATCTTTAACGTAGGTGGCCATCGAAGAGAAGATCAGGCCTAAGTCTTGCCAGTTAACATCAATCGCCAGGGTTTCAAAAATATCCTGGTCCTGATCCTCGTCGACAATCATGTAATTCGCCGGACTGTCAGACCATTGCAGTCGATATTCGGTGGTACTCCTGATTGAGATATCGGCGCCACCCAACTCCAGGGCAAATCCGGATGTTGTCAGCAAGCAACACCCCAATAGCAGCCCGGCCATAAGCTTCAGTTTTTGCCATTGTAATCCAGCCATCTAAAAATCCTCTGTTTAATAGTTTGCCAGTGATCTTTCCTGCGATACTGGTCGTAAGTTGTGCGGTTTTTTGATATGAGATCGCGTTTGGTGTCAAATGCCTCATTAAGCTACATTAATTGACTTGTTTGGTCAACCAAAAACAAGAGGAAACCCATAAAAAAAATTGGTTTTCTTTGTGTGGAGTTGGTCTTTGATGGTTGTTTTCACCCTTTATGTGGGTCTTTTGATTAAGCAGGGTAAGCGGATTTTTGTTATGTTTGCCTCCTGAGGTTATAGTATGTTTTTTATATAAGTAGGTTATTTTCAAAAAAAAAAGCACCCCAGATAAATTTGGGGTGCTTTTTGAAGTCGGCTGGTCTTGAAATTTTAGGCTTAACGTTGACCGACAGCCAAAGGTACGATGACAGCAGACCCCATACCAACTTGCTCAAATTCATCGACAATCTGATCTCGTAATTCAGGAGTCTCTTCAATCATTGATGCTATAATATCTTTTTTCTCATTTTGAGTTTCAAGTTTTTTCTTTTTGAAGTGATCCACTGAGCAGAGGGCAATAGCGATGAAAACAAAAGATCCCCAAACTAAGATTAAAGGTACGACTAAAATATTAAGAGCGGGGATGAAGGCCGCTGGGATTGCCATGATGCCGAAGCATTTGCCTAGAACTAAGCAGATTGCCCCAATCTTGGTCAAGGTCGGAATACTCTGGATCATTTCAAAAATGTCGGTTGATTTGTCGTCTTGATAGCCGTAGTTGCAACTGTTAATTCGGGCTTGGCTGGGGGTCATTGTCCACTCCGGAGGCATGTGAATTTAGTGCTTGGGTGATCCTGTCTCTTTTAGGCTGGCAAATAGTGTATCAGCTGGAAAATATTACATTATATATTATAGCTAAACATTTTAGGTTGTCAAGTTTTTTTTGATTTTTTGTTTTTTATGAGCGCTAAAAGATGTGTATTCAAAAAAGAGTAATGTTCTTTTTTAGGGGTTACTCAAAACAACTCTTTTTTTCAGGAGCCGGGTAGTTTTTCTTCCAACTGAACATTCTTGGTTGTGTAGTATTCGCTGGTCATCTTTCGTTCAACGATCTCATTGCCGAGCAGGGTTTCCAGGATTTTGGTAACCTCAAGGCACTTTCCACCCTCAAAACCAGCTAGTTGCAGATCTACGGCGCCATCTTTGCCGATCGTAATATCTATTTTTTCCATGATTTGGTGATCTCCTGTTAAATATTCCGGCTTAATGTCATATTTATATTTCCCGCTTCGGCTTCCTCGTTGGTGAGGAGAAAGCCCTGTTGTGCCAAAGTGTTTTTGACAACATTATAAGCATAGCGTTGGTTCAGGGTATCCATGAAGGTTGTCTGGTCGACGTCCTTGATTGAGTCCCAGTCGGCGACTACATCAAAGGTTTCACCATTGAAACGAAAACCGATATCGAAACCGCTTTTAGTCGGGATGACAATATCGGCTTTCTCTTTTTTCCAGAGCCAACCCTTGGCTTTCAATTTACCTTCCTGGTACTCTAGCTCCATGTCGCTGATCGCTTTTTTTAAAAAAACCTTATCAGCGATTTTACTTTTTATCTTGGTGAAGTGGGACATGGTTGTTCTCCCTTGAGCAGTTTTAATAAGTAATTATGATTCACTGTTAGCTTTACGGGTGCGTTGGGCTGCCCAGGCCTTAAGTCCATCGATTTTTTCGCTCATCAAGCGTGATATCGGGATAATTTCGTTAACGCTTAAGAGAATGTCAGCTTCCGTGAATTCGCGTTGGTTATCGTCAAAAGCGTTAAACATAGCATCGTAAATAATCTGTTCGATCTCAGCCCCACTGTAGTCTGTTGTGGCATCTGCCAGTTTCTCAAGATTGAACTGCCGGATGACGGGGCGTACCTTTTCCAGCAAAACCTTAAAGATTGCTTGTCGTTCAGAGGTTGAAGGCAGGTCAACAAAAAAAATCTCATCAAAACGGCCCTTGCGCATCAGTTCAGGGGGAAGCTGGGCGACATCATTGCCGGTAGCTATGATGAAAACCGGTTTAGTCTTTTCCTGCATCCAGGTGAGAAAGGTTCCTAAGATCCGAGCCGAAGTGCCGCCGTCGCCGGCCGAACCGGAGCTTCCGGCGAAAGCTTTTTCGAGTTCATCGATCCACAAGATGCAGGGTGAGATAGTTTCGGCCAAGTGAATTGCCTGCCGCAGGTTCTGTTCAGATTCACCCAGTAAACTTCCAAAAACCTTGCCCAGATCCATCCGTAATAACGGTAATTTCCAGAGTCCGGCGGTCGCTTTAGCGGTGAGGCTCTTGCCGGTTCCCTGGATTCCGATAATAAGAATACCTTTAGGTGATGGCAGGCCGTAGTCTTTGGCTTTGTGGGTGAAAACCTGACTGCGCTTGCGGAGCCAGCCTTTGAGATTATCGAGGCCGCCGATATCGTTAAGGCTCTCTTGAACCGGGAAAAATTCTAAAATTTCTCCTTTTTTAATAATGCCGCGTTTTTCCTGCAGGATGATTTCTATGGCGCGTTCGTCAACGGCTCCGTTAGTGATGATTATTTTGGAAAAAAGGTTCTTAATGTTGACCATTGAGAGCCCGAGGGTTGATTCAACAATCTTCTCTTTGAGTTGGGGGGTTGGGGGTTTACCTTGGGCGGCGCTGGCAACGACACTGTCGAGCTTTTTTTCAATTTCATAGTAGCCAGGGAGTTCCAACTCGATCTGGCAGACATCTTCCCGTAACTCTATCGGCAAGGTCGCGCTGGGCGTGGTCAAGATGATGGTTTTTTTGGTAAACTGCAAGTCATGGTTAAGGTTTCTTAAGGAGCGTAGAATAATACTTTCACGAAAATGGAGATGGAAATCACGCAAAATAAAGATGGTGTTGCCGCTGAATTTACTAATCTCCTGCAGGCAGTTGATGGGGTCGGGACGATCCTTGTTTTTGATGCCGCTCATCTCTCCCTTGATCGATTTAAAGCCATCCCCGAGATCCCAGATAATAATGTTTTTGTCTTTGAAAAGCGGGGATTCAGCCATCATCGTCAGAAAGCGGTCCTCTTCGTAAGTTACCACGTTGATCAGGGAGTGGTTGCTGCGAATGGTGGTGTTGAAGCGATCAAGAAAGGTCATTATCGACTCCTAATCCGGTGTATCCGGAACCAAAAAGGCTAAAGTTTTAAGTTAGAAAATTACCACAGGGTTTACAGCGAAAGCTTTCTTGCTGGAGCCTCTGTGTACTCTACTGCTATCTGTAGTTGAAAGTAAGGTTTTGATCGTTTTGAGTGAAACTTCACAGGCAAGAGTCTAATAAAACTTCAAATTTAACCGCACAAGTTAAATGACATAGCCTTATATCTATTAATTAAATCGAGGTTGCCGGTCAATCCGTAAATTTTCTCTTCGCCTTTTTGGTCCAGGCCCCAGGCACATATTTCACCGTTTTCTGTAATGCGGATATGAACCTGCAGCTCCTCTTTTAGGGGCGCTGCAGAGGGAGGGGTAGTTTTATTGGGCTTTTCAGTCACTGCAGGCGCACCGATTTTTTTCTTTTCCAGATAGTCTGATTGCGGCGCAGGTCTTTGACCGTAATCAGTAAGTCACAGTTCAAGCTGATGTCAAACGTAATTTCTAAGCGTTGTTCATTGTCCAAGGCCGGGGGGTCGAGCGGGATGATCTCCGGGCGTGCCTCATTAATAAAAGATTGTTGTGTATCGCCTAAGTTCTCTTCGAGTTGCATGTGTCCCGCAGCATCAATGACAATTTCCCGGTCATTGCTCGATTCGGGGCGATCCATCCGGAAAATATCGAGTTCCACCTCAAGCTGGCCGGCAAAAAAACCGTTAGCAACGATACTGGTGATACCGTTCTGGGTTGGGAAGGTGGTGCCTTTGGGAACGATGATGTCGTAGCGGTAGCCATCGCCTTTGGCGGTGCGGCTGCGAAGCGCATAGTTCGCTTTAACAGTAGCCTGAATTCCGCCTTTTTTAAGGTAGCGCAAGGCCCCTATCGGGATCGCTTCATGGGCGTGGTTGCTCAGAAGCTTGGGGCCGAAAAATTTTTTCAATATGTCATGGTAGTAGTGGGTCGGCAAGCTTAAACCACTGCCTAAAACATAACCTACATTGTCATTTGTGACCCCAAAACCGGACGCCAGGTCAAAGAGATCGCGTAAAAGAACTTTCAGCTCATCGCCATAACCTTTCTGGTCAAGCATTTTATGGAGATCTTCGCGTGAAAGATGGAGATCAACTCCGTCAATGGTCTCATGAAACTGGGGGTTCAGGTTAAGTTTACCTCTGATTTCACGGGCCTTTTTCATATTGAATTTGACTTTTTCGGCGAAATGGACCTGGATCACTCGGTCGATGTCGGCTCCACCATAGTTTTTATGCATACTGCAGATGATTACGCTCTGGAGCCGGGGTTCACGAGTGCTCTCGACAATCTTGACCAGATAGAGGTCGATGGTTGTGTAGCCGAAATGGAGATAGACCAGGTGTTGGTTTATCTGGGTAGCAAGATCGTAAGCTAAAAGGGCGCACACGGTTTCATCAACAATCTTATAGTTAATCAGGCCAATGCGCAGACAGAACTCTTCGATGGTTGCCGCGAAGACGGAAAAGTTAAGGGGCTGGACAATGAAAACGATCATTGCTATCTGATCTTTGCCGTAGAGCGCATGGATGCGGTCGATGATGTTGACCAGGAGATCAGTAGCGGCCTGGAAGGTACTGATCTCCTGGTCGTTGATAATCCTGGGCAGGTACTGTTTTTTGCCCATATACTGCTTCATGTACTTGAAGGTCGCAGTAGAGTTGAATTTTTTATGGCTGAAAACCTCCTGGCCGCAATAGATGCGATCGCCATAGCAGATCATGGCCGGGATCAGGTGGATTTTTTCGGAACCTTTAGGGGTGTTAATTTCGACTGTGGTTGAAATGTCGCCAAGGTGGACTGACTCAATATGACCGCTATCTTCATCCTGGCTGTAGACCTGCAGATTGACATTGTTAAAGAAGATTGAGATTGATTTAGCCATCAGAGTTTCTTCACTTTGAAAATCTTGAGCTCTCTGGTTTGAGAGGCTTCGTTGTAGACCTTAAGTTCTTTGCTTTTGCGGACTATCTGGTTGATTCTTAGAAGGATTTTCTGGCGCAAATCTTCATAGTGAATTCGCCCTCGAATAAAGTCAATAATCTGATTTAAGATAGGTAGATTTTGCACATGGCTGAGTTCATTTTCCTGGTCAAGCAGAAGGTTTAGGGCGGCAGTTATAGACTCTCGGAAGAAACCGCTGTAGCGCCGGGTTCGGTGTACTATTATCGCAAAACAATCGCTGCCTTCAACCTCGATTTCAGAGAGTAAATGCATGGCCATCAGCAGGGGGAAGTCACGGTCGGTAATATCAGCATGATCGTTACCCGGGCCACTGCCAAGAATTAGATCGATTAATTCATTTGGTTGTTGTCTTATTTCAGCAAAAAGTAGTTCACTTGGGGGTTGGCTGCCGATAGAGATGGCGGTCAGCAACTTTTCGATGGTCAGGTTGGCGATTTCTGGGTGATGTTCAAAGAATTCGGCCATGGCATCGGTTATGCGCTCAAGATCCTGGCCTTTGGTCAGACGTTCTTTGATAGTCAAAGCCCGTCCCTCTTCCCGATCGGTCAGTAGATTTAGCAAGTGCGGGATGTCTAAACCTTTGAGTTTTGGGGATAATAGATTAATCAGGCGATAGGAAAAAGACCAGTCAATATCATTTGTTAAAGTCAGCAGGCTCTGCCGAATTTTGGCTTGATCCGCAAAACGACTCATGAAGAGGGCGATCTCTCGGTAGTGAGGTTTGAGAACGGGGCTTTTAATGCGGCTTAAAATGTCGTTCCAGGCATCATCGTAGGCGAGGGCTGCCAGCGCCTGGAGCAGGGTTGGGTAAAACTCAACATTGTCCGCCCATTGAGCGAGTTGGTTGGCTGTATCTTGGCATTCAGGTTGGCACTCTGCCGGCCACTTGGGGCCGGTGATACTTTGTAAGAGTAGCTTGAGGTTCTCTTTTTTATGGGATTTGTTAAGAAGATCGCGGATTATTTGCAGAGCTTCGGGGCTGCGCATTTGGCCAAGAGCCTGCAAAGCTTCATGGCGCTCTTCAAGATTACTCTGCTGGGCCCGGCTTTGCAGAAGTTCCAGGGCTTCGGGACTCTTACACCATGCCAGCTCGGAAAGGGCCGCGGTGCGTTTTTTGCGGCGCCATGATTTACCGGATTTGAGCAGTTTGTTGCACCCAATCTCATCACCGAACCGGGCCAGGGCTCCGGCTGCCAGGGGTTCATCGTCAATCAGTTTTCTAAGTTGGGGGCGGCAGCTTTCAAGTTGCAGGCGCCCGGCCGCGCGGATTGCGTATTCTATAAGGTTGTTGCTGGCCAGTAATTTTGATACCAGCTTGGTGACTTCAGCCTCTGTTTCAGGAGTTAAATTGGGGCCGATAAAATCTAAAAGTTCCGGCGTCTCTTTCAGGAGTAAGAGATTATTTGCGAGAAGAAAATCATTAAATAAAAGTCCAGGTTGATTGTTTTTTAGTAAACTAAGACCGGCAACTCTTGCTTCACGTTCAGGGATGGCGCAGAGCAGTTTAAGACTGAGATCAGCGGGAAAAAATTTGATGGCGGTGGCTGTCGCAGCGTCTACGGCTTTGTTACGGCTCAACAGGGAGTGGAAATAGTCAAAGAAAGAGGCTTCTGGGTGATTATTTATAAGTGGTTTTTTCAGACGCTTGGTTTCCGAATCACCAGTCTCCGGGTCATCAACTCCGATCTCCTCTAAAGCCAGCAGGAGAAAGTGGTTGCCCCCTAAAAACCAGGCTGCAGTCAGAACCAGATGCAGGTTTACATCACTGGCACCGTTGAGTCTGCCGGCCATCTCTTTGCACAAGGTGCGGGCCTGTTTATGTTCTTCTGAGGAATGGGCAAAATCGCGTAGCAAAAGCTGGGTCTGGTAAAAGTTTTCCAGAACCCGCCAGCGCAGCTCCCAGTTTTCGGCCAGGAGATCGTTAATAATATTAGATGAGGGAATCAGTTGTCGCATAGATTACAGATGATCACACGGAATACGTATTAGCCGGCAATCAGGAGAGGTTGCTGGCGATTGATTTAACTGTATAGTTGCAGGATTTATTTGAGATTGTCAAGGTTAATGGGTTTTTCCGTCAAACTGTTTCGGCTCTCATTGATCTGTTTTAGCTATAATCAAAGCATCTGGTGAAGGTCTATGGTAGTCAGCAAACTTTTTTGTTTTAAATTCTGTTTCAGGGGGCTATAACATCTGTTCATTATCTCCGTAATTTTACACGAAGATGTGGTTGTGAACAACTGTAAATTTCACTGCTGTCTTTTTAGGTTTATTTTTTGATCGCCGTCGAAGGAGTTTTTACAAAGTCAATAAACCGAAGCGGCTGGCCAGAGGATAAGCTGCGGGAAGATTTCGATCAGGATAATGGTGATGATGTAGGTCGGTAGAAAATAGGCAATGCCTTTAAAGATAGTTGTTAATGGGATATCTTCGGCAATGCCGGCAACAACATAGGCGTTGACCCCAACTGGAGGGGTGATGGCGCCCATAGTGGTGACAATAGTAATCAAAACCCCGAACCAGATCGGGTCGAAGTTGAGCTTTACGGCCAGGGGGTAGAAGATCGGGATGGTGATCAGGAGCAGGCCCAGGGCATCCATGATGGCGCCGCCGACGAGAAAGACCAGGATGATGATCCAGAGGATAATGGCTGGTGCGACGGGCAGAGCCGCGGCCCATTCGGCAATCGCGTAGGGGAGCCTGGTTAAGGCCAGAAACCGGCCGAAGATGACAGCTCCAGCAATAATTATAATGATGAAACTTGAAATTTTTAAGGTGTCGTTGATGGCCGCAATAAATTTTTTATATGAGAGTGAACGGCGGAAAAAACTTAAAACTACGGCGCAGAATGAGCCCACGGCGCCAGCCTCACTGGGCGTGAAAAAGCCGACAAAAAGGCCGCCCATAACCAGACCGAAAAGCAACAGCATCTCGAAAGAGCCCTTGAGCGATAATATTTTTTCTTTGAAGGTGGTTTTTTCGCCTGGGGGTCCCCAGTCTGGGTGACGGCGACAGATGACAATAATTGTTATAATCAGTAAGGCCGCGAGGATCAGGCCGGGGATAATACTGCCGAAAAAAAGTTTGGCGATCGACTGCCCGGTGTAGATGCCGTAAACCACCAGAACAATGCTGGGGGGGATGACGACTCCTAAGGTTGATCCAGCCGCTATTGAACCGGTAATCAGGGTTGGGTGATAGCCATATTTCTTCATTGACGGCAACGCTACCGAAGTCATGGTCGCGGCGGTGGCCGTGTTGGAGCCGCTGATTGCGGCAAAACCGGCACAAGCCGCAACCGTCGCCATCGCCAGACCGCCACGAGTTGCTCCGAGCCAGGCGTAGGCACATTTGTAGAGGCGGCTGTTGACGTTGCTGTGGAAACAGATATGGCCCATGAAGATAAAAAGTGGGATAATGGTCAGGCCGTAACCTGAAAAAGTTGTCCATAGGTCGTTGCCGATCAGGGCCAGGGCGGCATCTACAGAGATCAGCCAGGCAACCCCGGCAAAGCCAGTCAGGGCCATTGCAAAGCCGACCGGAATCTGGAGCAGGAGCATGGCCGCCATCATTAAGATGATGCCAATGATGCCAACGGTTTCAGGACTCATAAAGATTCAGCTTGATCGGCGGGAAGTTTTTGCAGGCTTATATTTAAGTCTGAAAGCAGAACCAGGGCGAGGTAAGCAAAGCCGAAAGCGGTCAGATAGATGAAAGGGTAAAAGATCAGGTGCAGGGTTTCCGAGGTTTCTCCGGCATGGCGGATATTGTCGCCCCAGAGCCAGGTCTGCCAAGCCGCCAGGCTGAAGAAGAGAGCCCCGCAAAAATGGCCGATCGCTGCGGTTAAGCGCCGCCATCTGGGGCTGTATTTACGGGTGATGATATCAACAATAATATGTTTTTTTTCAAGTTGTGCACTGCCTAGAGAGAGGGCGATAGTGATCGCCCCGAGATAGCCGATTATCTCAAACGAACCCTTCAAAGGCTGCCAGAAGTTACGGCAGACAACATTGGCAAAGCCGATGAGCACCATCAGCAACAGGGAAATCCCAGCCATGAGCAGTTTTAATTGCTGAAACTTGATTAGAAAACTACGAAAGATATCGTTATTCATCTTTTCTATTACGGCATTGTCGAAAGCAGGAGGGTACTTTTTTATAAATATCACGAAGGCGCAAAGATGGCGAAGTTGAAAACTTCTTTCTTTGCGCCTTCGTGATAGAAACAGATTAACTATTTGCCGAACTCTTTTTCGTATTTAGCCTTGAAGGTTTGGAGATCGGCGAGAAACTCTTTGCCGGGCAGACCCGCTTTGGCAGTTTTGCTGAGGTAGGCATCGGTCATAAAATGAACCTTTTCGGTGACGACACTTTTTTCGGCCGGAGAGATGGTTTCGATCTTGACCTGGTGGTTCTTCTCTGACCAGGCCAGGGCTTCTTTGACATGATTATCTTCATATTTGCCGGTCCAGAGGGCTTGTTCACGGCCCAGATCAGTAAAAATCTTTTGCAGCTCAGGGGTTAAGGCCTGCCATTTTTTGAGGTTCATGACTACCGCAAATGAGGTTGTCGGCCCATTGACGATGGTGACATGGCCGCAGAGTTCGGCAAACTTGAAATCTTTCATAATTTCGAGTGATGAAAAAATGCCTTTGACAACTCCCTTTTGCAGGGCTTCCGGTACGGCTGACATCGGCATGGCAACTGGAACCGCACCCAGGGCTTCAAGGTAGCGACCCGAGATCCCGGTTCCCCGGATTTCCATCCCGTTCAATTCTTCAAGGTTGGCTCCAGATTTTTTGAGCATCAGGTTGGCCGGGGCGCAGGTGAACATGGTTAAAACTTTGACACCTTTGAGACTTTCGGGCTGGTATTTCTCATAGAGATCCCATAGGGTGGCGCTGGCGACTGCGGCACTGGTAAAGCCATTCGGTAGATCGGCACCCTCCATTAAGGGAAAACGGCCCGGCAGGTAAGGTGGACAGAAACAGCCGATATCGGCAATGCCCTGCTTGACTCCATTGAGCATATTTTTGGCGCCGAGTAGGGTGCCGCCGGGAAAGGTTGCGATTTTGACTTGGCCGTGGCTGCGTTTTTCCACCTCTTGGGCCCATCGTTCCATCTGGACACAGGGAAAGGTTGGAGTTGGTGGAAAATTGGCGTAATTTAAGGTCATGGTTCCAGCCTCGGAGGTGGGAGCCAAAGTTAAAAGGATGCCAGTCAAGGCGATCAGGGTCACGATCATTTTGCTGATTTTTGCTGAGTTGGTCATGGTCTTTTCCTTCTGTTCTTAAAATGATTTTTTAAAATGACTAGTAAGCTGCCTTCATTACTTTCTTTTATTATATGATGCAACTATTTTCTGCCTGATATTTGTACCTGGGTGTTTGTCTGGGAGAGGGGATGGGGCAATCGTTGGTTGACAAAAAAAGAGAGATGTTTTAGAGCTTGGCCCGTTTTTTTTGAGAATATCGAGATGATTTTTTGAGACTGATTTTTAGAGAGGGAAAATGTTAAAAAGATTTGCTCCCCGGGTTAACAGTCACAAGGAGTTGGCTGAGCTCCAGATTGACCGGCTCTCCTGGACCTTGAACCACGCCTATAGCCATAGCGATTTTTATCGCCGCCATTTTACGGCGGCCGGAGTCTCGCCGCAGGATTTTTCGACGTTCGCCGACCTGCGGAAATTTCCTGTAACTACGGCCGAAGATTTTCGGGATGGTTACCCGTTGCCGTTTCAAGCCGTCGCTAATCGTGAGATTGTGCGGATCCATGCCTCTTCTGGGACTACCGGTAAGCGTAAAGTAGTGGCCTATACGCAGAAAGATATAGATGACTGGCTCGAGATGTTCTGTCGTTGTTATGAGATGGCTGGTTTGACTCGTGAGGATAGGGTCCAGATCTGTGTTGGTTACGGAGTCTGGACGGCCGGCGCCGGGTTTCAGCTCGCCTGTGAGCGTTATGGCGCGATGGCTCTGCCGACCGGGCCCGGAAATCTCGACCTGCAATGTACCTTTCTCGTCGATTTTTCGACGACAATTCTCTGCTGTACCTCATCGATGGCCCTGCTTTTAGCAGAGGAGGTGCAGCGTCGGGGCTTGCGTGATCAGATAAGTTTGCGTAAGGTTATCTGTGGTTCCGAGAGAACCAGTGCCGCGATGCGGCGGCGCATTGTTGATCTTTTAGGGCTCGAAGAATTTTATGATATTCCGGGGCTTACCGAAGTCTACGGCCCCGGTACCGGACTTAACTGCAGTTGTAGCAGTAATATCCACTATTGGGCCGACTACTATTTTCTCGAATTTCTCGATCCCGAAACCCTGGAGCCGGTGGTCGCTGGCGAAATCGGTGAGATGGTCTATACTACTCTCTATAAAGAGGCGACCCCGCTGGTGCGTTATCGTTCCCGGGATCTGGCCCGGGCGGTAGCCGGACCCTGTCCCTGTGGTTCTCTGATGCCACGGCACAGCGAAATTTTAGGGCGTAGCGATGATGTCTTTATTATTCGAGGAGTTAATATCTATCCCAGTGAGATCGACGCGGTTCTTTCTGGGGTCACGGGACTCGGTAGTGAATATCAGATTCATCTCGACCATCAGGCCGACGGCCGTGATTATATGACCTTAAAAGTCGAGCGTCAGGTAGGTGCCAGTGCAGAACAGGATGACGATTTAAGCCGAGAGTTGATAAGCCGCACCAAGCATCGCCTGATGGTTACCCCTAGAGTCGAGTTTTTGGCGTACGGTGAGCTGCCGCGTAGCGAACGTAAAACCAGAAGAGTCTTTGATCGGCGCTACGATTAGAAGACTGTCCGAAAAAATACAATTTTTTCGGACAGTCTGTCAGTTAAGAATGATCATTCTTAAAATGCCTGCATCCCAGCAGTTTCTATGAACCTCAATAGCTCTCAGATTCAAAAACTTGGAAGGCAAAGCCTGCACTATTGCCGATGTAGACGGTTACTGAAAACTTTTCGGAGCCCGAATGTGAAAACAGTACGGAGCCGGCATCGGAGGGTAGGGTTTTGGCGTAGAGAGCCGATATGGTGCCGATCAGCATGGCGCTCCCTGCAATTTCATCGAGATTGGTCATGTAGTTTATGAAAATACCAGGGATTGCAAGTTTGGGAAGAGGGTCGAATGGTTGCGTGTAAAAACCTGAAGCTCCTGTACTTGTGGTGAAGTAGAGCTTCATCTCAGTAATGGGGTCGACGCTGTTGTTGGTGATGGCAATGCCTGTCCACCAATCTAACGCGGAGACGACATAGGGAACATTAACCTTTTGACCAGCAAAGACTGAGGAACTGCTGAGAATTAAGGCGCACAACATTGTTGCAATGATTAATGAAAGTTGCTTTCTTTTCATGCTCTTCTCCTGTCTGTAGTAAAAGTTGATTGATCTTATAATGATAATGTAGCATACTGATCTGCAATTGTAACTGTTTTTTTTTGAGGGTTTTGCGAAGTTCTAGAAATTAAAATTTAAGAAAGGAGAAAAGCTATGCCCTACGTCAATATCCGGGTCGCTGGAGAGCTTGATCGCGACCAGAAAGCCGAGATCTGCGAAGGCGTGACCGAGGTTATTTCCAGGGCTGCCAATAAGCCCAAAGAGTCGATTATCATCTTTATCGATGAGGAGGAGAGGGATAATATAAGTAAGGGAGGGGTTCTGCTCTCCGATCTAACTTAGTCCTTCCACCGACCACCCACCGACTTTTTCCTTGCAATCTAGATAAAATGTGTTATGTTTAGCAAACAGGTCATATCGTTAACTCGTAAACTTGGGGTCTGTAATGAAAAAACTGTTCCGATTTTTGCTGGTTGCAGGAGTGCTCGGTGTCGGCTTGCTCGTGATCGCCGGGGTTGCGCTTAAAATATATCTCACTGAAGAGCGCTTGCGAACCCTGGTCTTGCCGCCGATGCGTGAGGCCTTGGGGCGTGAAGTTGAGATCGCCTCTTTAAAAATCGATCTTTTCAGCGGTATCAAGATCGCGGGTTTAGTGGTTAAAGAGGCCGACGGCAAAACCGATTTTGTTGCGGTTAAAGAGTTCAGCCTGGGCTACAGTCTCCTGCCTCTGCTTGATAAACGCCTGGAAATTACAAAGGTCAAGGTTGAGAACCCGGTTATCAAGGTCTGGCGCGATCGCCTGGGACTCTATAATTTTTCTAATTTAAAGGTTCTCCAGAACAACCATAAAGTGCAAACTTCTTTACCCGAAAAAACTGCGGATGCAAAGGTTCCGGCGGCGGCTCTGCCTTTATCTCTGGTTGTCCAACATTGTGAATTTAGAGATGTCGTCGTCTCTTTTCACGATGAGCTGGGCGAATTTCCCAAAGTGGAACTTAAAGCAAATCTTAAAACTCGCCTTGATCTTGGTGATCTGACTCCGGCGTCGATAAATGCTCATGGTGAACTTGATTTTGTTCTGAATGCCCAATATCGGTCTCTGGCCCCTGAAATTCAGGGGAAGGTTGATTTTGATCGTCAGCAAGTGGCTTACCAGGTCGTTGTCAAACAAGAAAATGAAGAGTGTATCTTAAGTGGTTCGGTAAAAGATTATCTGGGCGCAAAACCGGCGATAGTCCTCAATCTTGATTCACCTCGGCTGGATCTCGCCTATCTCGCGGCCTTGGGTCAGAAACTTTCGATAAAGGGTACGGCCGTGACAAAACCGGTGTCACTTGAGTCATCGCAAAGAGCTAAACCTGATTCCTCAGTACCATTTCCTCCGCAACTTACAGCTCATGGCAAGGTTGATATCAAACAAGCTCTTTACGAAAATTACAGGGTTGATAGTTTCACTCTGGACTATAAGTATCAGGATGCTCTTTTGACCATCAGTGAGCTTAAAGGGGAGGTGGCAGACGGCTCCTTTACGGCAGCAGCAGCAATTAAACCATTTTTAGCACAGCCCGATTTCCAGGGCGAGTTTTCTTTTTCTGATCTGCAGGTGCCGGCTTTAATGGCGATGGCGAAACCCGCTTTAAAGGATAATCTGAGTGGTTCTGGATATGGGAAATTCAAGTTCAGTGGGCGGGGGGCAGACGCCGCCGCTTTGCAGAAAAGTTTATCGATTGCCGGTGAATATGGTCTGCGTCAGGGTGGGCTTGATAATATTCCCTTGACCAAGACGCTTGCCCAAGTATTGGGACTACCTGAGTTGGAAAATCTCAAAATTGCCGAGCTTGACGGCAATCTGCGGCTCAAAGATGGCAAGGTTGGTCTGAAGAGCTCCTGGGATGGTAATCAACTCAGCGGTCAGGCGGAGGGCCAGATCGGTCTTGACGGGTCTCTGGATCTGCCCCTTAATCTGGTTTTAAGCCGGCAGTTAAGTCTTAAGATGGCGCAGCGCTACCCCTGGTTTAAAGAGACCTTTAATGAAAATGAGGAGGCGGCCGTGGGCTTAAGTTTGGCCGGAACCTTGAGCAATCCTAAACTGCGTCTTGATGAGAAGAAAGTGCAAAAACAATTGCAGAAAAAGTTGGAGAAAAAACTGTTCGAAAAACTGGAAGAGAAACTGGCTGAAAAAGATGGCGACTCCGGCGCTAAGAGCGGTGACCCCAAGCCTGAAGATCTTCTGCGACAATTTTTGAAAAAGTAGGGGTTGGTTTTGCGGTGGGCAACTTGCAATTAGCGGAGCTCCTTCTGCAAAACTTATTTAAGCATAATCTTTAGATTTAAAAGGAGAATGAATCATGGCCTTAAGACTCTTATGTATGGATTGTGACTACGAAAAACATTTAACCCCGGATCAAAAAGATCTGAAAGTCTGTCCCAAATGCGGTAAGACCAATATTCAGATCTACGATGATGAACTAGATAAAGGGGCCCATTGTGCTGGCAGCATTAATCCGGTAACCAGAAAATAGTTACAAAATAGGTAACTATTCAGCGTAAAAAAATTAAAAAGAACAAAAAAAAGATTTGACAAGGGTTTTTGCTAAATTTTTGATTTTTCGGCTGCTCCCAGAGGGCTCTTCTTTTTGATCTTCAAAGAAGGCTCTGTTTTCAAGGGCTTAGATTTATCTTGGAATGAATCTGGAAGGTTATTGCAGTTGTCCAGACGGTTGAGCCAGATATCAAAAAGGCCGTTTTCTTCATTGAAAACGGCCTTTTTTGTTTCTGTTATGGTTGTCTGAAAACGGAAGCTGAAGTTATTATGAACCATCAAAAATTATAAGAAACCATGAGATAGCCGACATTGGCCTTATAGCTTTGCTCATAATAGGCTCCGGTAAGATAGCTGCCAGGTATCGTACCGGTCGGTGTGTAAGCTTCATAATCTGCAAACTGCAGGTCGTCATAGTCATATTTCTCATAGAGGTAGCCCAAGGTTATATCGGTGTTGTCTCGCAGGGCGTAGGTGAGCTGGACCTCGAGTTTCTGTAGGTCATAATCGTCGGACTGATTGATATCTTCAAGCAGTCCGTCTGGGGAGCTGAAACTGACTTCGCCGTCTGAATCCTGATATTGCCATGCGCAATGAAGATCCAGTTTTTTCACTATATTGGGAAAATCCAAGGCTAAACCACAGGCCCAATAATCATCGTCTCTGTCCTGATTCCAGTTGAAGGCACTGTCAGTGTTGTCATAGATGTCGGCTGACTCACCGGCTGCGAATTGCCGATGATCGCTGTCAGCCTCCGTCTTTTCGTAACCGACAAAGCCGCTGAGGGTAACCTTGTCGGTCGCCCGCCAAACGAAATCAGTATTTAGAGTGTGGCGTTTGTCTTTGGTAAGGCCGAGATCGGTCTCATCATAATCATTCATTTTATAACTATATTCAAAGCCGAAGTCCAGTTGTGGTAGAGGATAAAGTTCCAGAATCAGTTTTATCTCATCCATACTTTTATCGGTGGCATCATAGGGCCGAATATAGCGTTTTATCCATTCCCCATTGTTGGTAACCGGGTCAGTGCCACGGTTTTTGTTACCGAAGTCCGAGTCACGTTCCAATCTCTTGTAGTGCAGTCTGGCAGTCAGGAAATCGAGATTGCTGTTTTTAACCTCAAAAAAGACACACTGGTCGGTGGTTGTTTCAGCATCAGGCCGGTTGTGACGGTCAATATCCCGATATTCATAGCCGGCGGAAAGTTTGGTATGCCGGGCCAGATTGTAGCCCATGTCGATGCCGGTTTTGTATTCATTGTAGTCAGAAATCTGGCTTTCTTGGCTGGCGGAGATCTTGTCCGAGTTATTATCCTTGTCCAGATAGTTGAAGTAGACTCGGGTGTCCAGTTTAGAGGTGGGCCGAGAGGTAAGAGCGATGGCACCTCTGGTGTAGGTTATATCACCATCAAAGGTAGTTTTGTAGAGTCCGCCCGTATTTGTCAGGCCCATATCTTTAAGGGAGATGTCGCTTTCCAGTTTGGCATAGCTGAGCTGGATTGCCAGCAAGGATTGTAAGGGCAGGTTTCGCCAGCTCATCTGAGCAGCAATTTTACCGTAATCATTGTCGGGAGGTAACGTTAATATGTCGCCTGTGTAAGGCCGGGTCATGGACTCATTGTCGTTGTCAAATTTACTCCAGTATCCCTTGAGAGAGGCCTGCAGGTTTTGGCCGTGGTATCCCCCCTTAAAAGTAATCTCGTCGGTGGTGTAATCCACCGGTTCCGGCAACTCCAGGTTACGCCAGTAATCGCCACTGCCCAGAGGTTTAATGCCGTCTTGTTGGCGGCGTAAAACGCCCATGGTAAGGTAAAAAGGGGTGCCTAAGGAGAGGGTTGCATAGCCGCCAAACTCTTCACGCTCGACGCTGTAATCAAAAGTGGTCATGTCGCTAGTTGACGGGGCCAGCTGAAGGTCTTGGTGGCCGATTCCCGTATATGGAGCTCTGGCATCGAAGCTGAGATTATGGGGTGTTTCATCATAGAAAAGAGTAAAGGCGAAGTTCCGGTAATCCGTACCTTCGACCAGGTACGACTGGTCATCTTGGGCAATATTATTGCCCTGCAAGTTCAAATAATAGGTTCCCCTTTGCAGACTCAGGTCAAAACCGCCGAAGGGATCATCATCAAGGTCACGGTATTCGAGAAAACGGGCATTGTTGCCGTTCTGATCATCAACCATCCGGTAACCTGCCTCAATTGATCCCTGAACCTCGACTTTTGCATCTGCTGCGGCAAACGTCTGTGAGGCGAGCATAACTAAAATAATCAGAGCATAAACTGCTTTTTTCATCTCTGCCTCCCTTATCTTGTGAAGCTGCGTTGGTCAAATTGGGTGCTGCCGTGAATGTTGCCGTGGCAGTTCAAACAGGAGCGTCCGGCAAAGCCGATGCTGCGGGCTCGGCCAGCACTGGAAAAACCCGCTTTGGCATCGTAAGCCCGGCTGGAATGGAGATCGGCATTATGGCAGTCTTGGCAGAGGTTGGCGACCTTCTCTTTTAACAAGTTTTCATGGCGGCTGCCGTGGGGTTCATGACAGGTGGCGCAGTTTTCTGCAACCGGTGGGTGCTCCCAGACAAACGGCCCCCGTTTTTCAGCGTGACAGCGGTAGCAGAGTTGGTTAATGTTGTCTTCCACTAACATCTTAGGTAAAAGGGTGCCATGGCTGTTGTGACAGTCGCTGCATTTAATTTTGCCTTCAGTGATGGGGTGATGCGAGATCTTGTTCGCGGTCAGGCGGAGCGAACGGTGGCAGGTATAGCAAACCGCTGGCTGATCAACCTGGGAACGCTGGTTGTGAATCGAATGGCAGCTGACACAGGCAACATCGTTGCGGCTGTGGCTTCCCATCTCCCAGAGGGCGACTTGGGGTGTATTATCGTGGCATTCCAGACATCGCCGGTTTTGTTCGATAACACTCGGTCCTGCCTCTTTAGCAAAAGAGACAATATTTTTACGGGAGGGCTCGTTCAAGTGAGTTGCGGCGCTGCCATGGCAGGATTGGCAGTCGAAATCATGGCTGATTCCAACTCGACCATGGACGGTCTTTGTGAAAGCAGCACTGACCTCCTCATGGCATTCCGCGCAGAGATTGGTCTCGGTCCAGGCGGGTACGGCTGTGAACAAGCCAGCCGAAAGAACCAGCAAAATACTCAGTGACAACAAGAGTCTGTTTTTTCCCTCTTTGGGCATACCCTCCTCCTTTTCCAGCGCTGTGATTTATCTGTTGTTCGAATCTGTAATCAGTTATTCTGTCGATGGAGTTTTCCGCCAGCAGAATAACGTTGTTTCCTGTGTAGCGATTAGAGCTGTTTAGGTCCAGCTTTATTTTTCTTTAAAATTGGTGGTGAAGAATAAAAGGGCCATCCCGGTAGGGGGGACAGCCCTTTTATTCTTTTCACTCTTAGTTGCCGGGACGGTTTACCGTAGGCTGACCTCCAAGATCTTCAATGGCGTCATACAAGAGTTGGCCGACATAGGCACCGTTGTGCATGTAAGCCCCTGGTTCCTTGAGGTAGACTTGATAGTTATAAGCTGCTCCGGATAAATTCATATCCCAGGTACTGGTACCCGACCAGTAGGGATAGTGATCCAGGTGTACTGCCGTCATCCCGTTGGCTGCAGCATAACTCTGGATCTGGGTGCTTAGCTGTTCTCCGAGGCTCATGAGCGTGGCGTGATAAGCTTTGGGTAGACCGCTCAATTTTGCAAATGAATCGCCGCTATGGCACCAGTTACAGAGGTCAAGCGAAGGTTTGAATTGATGCTTAACCCGATTGTCCACCTGGATATGGCAACCGCTGCAGGTGCTCAGGTCGGCGGGGTGGCTGGGGTAGAGGTTCTGGCCAGCGTAGCTTTTGCCGGCATACTCATAACCACCCTGAACCTCGGCTCCAAAGAAGACTGCGGCGGAAGGATAGTAGTGGATATTGCTGAATTTCCCGGCGACGACGTCGCCCCCGAAAGCTCGACCGCTATGACAGTTCATGCAGAGCTGGCTGTTGTTGTCTAATGAGACTTCAGCCCCGGAAGGGAAAACTACTCCACTGCCGGTATCCCAGATCTCGCTGTAGGAGGTGCGGCCCTCAGCATCAATTCCATGGCAGTTGATGCAGGCCATACCGTCGGTCATCAGTTCGGTGGTACGGTTGTTGCCGTAGTTGAGAAATTCGGCGAGTCCGTACTGGCCGTGACATTTGCCACAACTGGCCGAAACTTCGCCGTCGTCATCCCAATGCCGGAAAGCCTCTTTGGTACCGTCAAAATGGGGTCCGTCAACCCGATTGAGAGCGCTGATATCCATTTGCTCAGCTTCGGGCAGGGCCGAGTTGATATCGGCAATTGAATCATAAAGCAGCTCGATTATGTATTTGGCATTGTGGGCATAGGCGCCCGGGTCTTTGAGAGATGTCTGATAGTTGTAAGTTGCCTTGAGCAGGCGGGCGCTCCAAGAGCCATAGCGATTGCCGTAAGAGGTCTCGCCGGCATCGACTTCACTATTGGCATTGCTGTCGACAAACCAGTAGGGATAGGAATGGGAATCGTAAATAATCGGGCTTTCGGTTACGGAGCCGGTATAAGTCTGGATGATTTCATACAACTTTTCCTGGAGGGTGCTGATTTCACCGGCAATCCCTTCGCTAATACTGCCGTCACCGTCATAGTCGACCATAGAACCGTTCATGCGGATATTTTTCAGGTCGGCTACAGTTGAAACTTTGGCATGACAATCTTTACACTCGCTGCCCCTGACTTTTCCATTAATTCTGACCTCAAGAGAATGCTGGTCATGACATCCTATGCAGGTATCAAAGCCATCCACATGGTCGAATTTGAGGTCATAGCTCTTGCCTTCATATTGATAGCCGCCATGCGCTTGAGCGCCGTAAAGGGTCGCCCCGGTAGCGTAATAATGGATGTTGATAAAACCAAGAGAGCCACTGACCTCATCATCATCGGCAACCTCGGCCTCGGCAATCGCCGCATCGACATCCAAGCCTGATGCGCGGCCCTGGTGGCAGACCATGCAGCGGGCTTCGGCACCCAGATCGTTGATCGTTACGCCTGAAGGAAAGGTGACTTCATCGAGCCAGGCAGCTTCCTCGTTGTGACAGGTAATGCAGCCGACAACGGTGCCCAAAGGTGCGGGTTTATCTACTTGCCCGGCTTTGGTTCCGTCAGCCCCAAGGAAATCAAGATAGCCGGGACTGCTATGACAGGTGGCGCAACTGGTGGGGATTTCACCGTCGTCATCCCAGTGGGTGAATGATTCTGAATCGGCATCGGCATGACTTGAACTAATCCACTGGTTAACAATCAGATCCAGATCGAATGGCAAATAGTCTTCGGCCAAGACTGGATATGCAAGGAACCAGGAAATCGCTACCATTCCCAAAATAAAAGAAAAGTTTTTTCTTCTCATGACGTTCCTCCCTGTGTGCTTGCTGTTAAACCTGAAATATCTCGAGAGCTCAATGATGTTGGCGAGCTCCAAGAAGCCACGAAGTTGTACTTTGGTGATCTTTTCCGGTTATAGTCGATGTACCTCCATGCTCCGCAAATGGGTTGGAAACTCTCTATAAACAACTTTATTAGTCAAGTATAGCAAGAAAACAAGACAACGCAAGTTTTATTTTGAACTGGTGCCTGTGATTTAGGGTCGTTTCTTAATTGAGAAATATGTAACTATTTTATATGACAATCTAAAACTTATTTTAATTTGTATTAAATATATTATTTTGTAAGGTTTGTTTGAAAGCTTGTGTCTAATTTTTTTTGAACAGTTTTGTTTTGGAGGGAAGAAGTTCTAAAAAGAGTAGCGCAGTTCGCCGAATAAGCGGTCGTTGTCGCCGATTTTGCGAAACAGGGCCCGGTCGCCACTTTGATAGTTAATAATGCCGCCGGTGAGTTTGAAGTCGTCAGAAATGTCGTAAGTAGCACTCATACGTTGCAGGGAGCCGCCAGTACCGGTTAGTCCGAAGGCGGAGAAGAGTAGAGTTACTTGCAATGTATCATGTCGGAAGTTACGAGTCAAGCGGAAAACCGATTGAAAATCATCCTTTTTGCCGTAAATCGGGGCCAGTTGCAGATACTTTTCAAAAGCAAAAGTTTGCCGTATTGCAGGATCATTACATCCCTTTTTCAAGGCGGCGTACGGTAAACAGATTTTCGTTAATGGGTTGGTTGAACTTGACATCGCTTAAGCGCAAGATAGTCCGATGCAGGGTCTTTTTATTTTTCGTGGTTTTCATGTGGGTTTCGGTTGCCACCCAGATATTATCAATCAATTCCAGTTTCTTGACTTCCATGTATTTGAGCCGGTTGCCATCTTTGATCCAGTGGATGGCACGGATCGGGAAAAGGATATCCTGGCGGATGAAAATTACCGACTTGGTGTAGCCGTAGCGTTCTTCTACGATCTTTGATGCCGGCACCGCTTCAATCAGCCAGACCGGGTGTTCGCCGACCTTGGTCTCTTTTAAAATTTTATAGTGCCATTCGTCAAGCACCCGGCGGGTCATGTCGGCATAAGAAAAATCAGAGCCCATAAAGGCCGAGGATTTATCAGATGAAGCTATTCTTTTGGTCTTGTGAAGCTCAGGCAGGTAGAGCCACTGGTCGTCATCTTTTTCTCCACTGTAGTAGTCGTAGGTGAGAAAGCCGGTATCTTGGACATCAGCCGGTTCAAGAAAGAACTGGATGCGCCAGGTGTCTTCTCCCTTATCCTTCATGAAGGCTTTGATCAGCCTTTTACGTTGGTGGAAATTTTTGTCGATCAGGGTCATTTCAGTATTAAGCGAGTTGTTATCGCCGTCATTCCGGGCATCGACCTGCTCCATGATTTCGCGGGCAGTCTGGGCCTGAGCCGCAGTTGCCGTAAAACAGAAAGCAACCAGTCCTAAAAAAAGGGTCAGAGTCAGAAAAAAATAGCGTAGGTTTTTTGCTGTCATGATGAGTTGTCTCCATTTATTGGAATTAATGCAATCTTTTAACAAGTCGCGATTGCCGTTCGTCCGGCCCGGCTTTGGGCCAGGATCGTTAAGAGGTTGGGCAGCATGCAGAGAGTCCCTAAACGCAAACTGCCGACCAGAAAAACCATCATCAGGGTGATTACAATAAAGGCAATCAAATAGCTCTGTGCGGCCGAATGAATGGCGGTGTACTCGAGAAGGTCTTCAACAATAATGCCGTCCGTAACCCCTCTGGTGTTGCGGGCATTAACCAGGGAGGTAATATCGTTGAGATAAGGAACCTTGTCGGCCAGCGCCATATGCAATTTTTTTGTTTTTTCAGAAAAGGTTGACTGAAGATCTGATCGCTTTCAATCACCAGGACAATCAGATCGTTACGGCCGAACTGATCACGAAACTTATTGTAGGAGAGCAGGATTTCGTCCTGGGGATGCAGAAAACCTTCGTCCGACATGTCGATGGTAAGCTTAGGCAGTTGGCTGAAGGTGCTCAAAGCTAAAAGCAGCATAAGGCCGACCACGGGCCACCGAAACCTGATAATCAGGGCCGTAAAATTTTCAAAACCCTGTTCGTAACTATTCAGCGAAAAAAAGAAAAGCCCCAAATAATAGATTGATTTCAGTAAATTCTGGGGACACAACCCGATTCTCCGAAGGAAATCGGGTTGCGTACCCAGAATTTGCGGGTTGGCTGAATAGTTACCCCTGTTCAATCATTTGTTTAAATGAACTCATGATTTTCTGTTAAATGTGATGGTTGAGTGAAAACTGTTCTTTTCTTCGTTGAGAGGAGGCCTTGTTTGGTTGCTATCGTTGAAATTGAAAATGTCAGTGGTTGTGTTTCTTGTGCTGGCATATTGTGTTGACATATAATGATATATTAATATAGCTAAACAATCAAGTATGAAAAGAGATAGTATATCCCTCTAAAATAATTAAAGAGTGGACGTAAGGCAGCTATTAATGTTATAAGGTCTCACCTGTCGATGGCGGAGCAAGCAAGAAGCCGCTTTTTAAAAATCGATTTCAGCAATTTTTATGATCTCTTTTGTGGTTTTTGATATGTTCTGAAAATGAGTGTAGCAAGTAAAGCCGGATATCAAGACGGCTGTTTTCGGTGACGAAGACAGCCGTTTCTTTTTTTGGGAATAATTTTTTTGGCAACCATAGAAAATGGTTGACGGTAGTTGGGATGGCAAGTGAAATGGTCGTGACAACAATCTTTCGCTTTGAGTACTAACCGGTCGGTGCTTGCTGCAGTTTAGTGCCTTACAGGTTGTTTTCTGTTTTGAAAAAACAAGAAAACGTTCTGGTAAGAGCACTTATTTGCGGGCTTCAAGTCTGCATTAGCCTCAAATTATCGAGTAATTTAAAACAATATTAAGCTATTTCGCTTGGGATCGGTGCTATTAAAGTGGCCAGGCGAATTTTGGAGTAACGTTATATGTCATTTGAACAACTGGGCCTGATGCCCAGATTATTGCAAGCTGTAGCCGATGAGGGCTATACCATCCCCACCCCGATTCAAGCCCAGGCAATTCCGGCGATTTTAGCGGGCCGGGATGTTGTGGGTGGAGCTCAGACGGGAACCGGAAAAACGGCGGCCTTTGCTCTGCCGATCCTGCAAAACCTGAGTCAAAGAGGGAGTAGTAAAAGTCGTAAGCCGCGCTGTCTGGTATTGGCTCCGACCCGGGAATTGGCGGCTCAGGTAGGTGAATTTATAGCCAACTACGGTAAAAACCTGACCCTGCGCTCGACCGTGGTTTTCGGTGGGGTTGGCATCAACCCGCAGATTGATAAGCTGAGAAGGGGTGTCGATATCCTTGTAGCCACCCCGGGACGACTTTTAGATCACGTTGGTCAGGGCACGGTCGACCTTTCTGAAGTTGAGATACTGGTTCTGGACGAAGCCGATCGGATGCTCGATATGGGTTTCATCCATGATATTAAACGAGTCTTGAAACTCTTGCCGAAGAAGCGCCAGAACCTGCTCTTTTCCGCCACCTATTCAGACGAAATAAAGCGCTTGACCGATAATTTTTTAGACAATCCGGCGATGATCGAAGTCGCCCGCAGAAATACTGCTGCCGAAAAAGTTGATCAAGTGGTCCATCCGGTGGGGCTTAAAGCCAAGCGGGTGCTTTTGGCCCAACTTGTTAACGAAGGAGATTGGCAGAAGGCGCTGGTTTTTACCCGTACCAAGCATGGTGCCAATCGCTTGGCCACCTACTTGGAGAAAAGTGGTATCGGTGCAGCCGCCATTCATGGTAATAAAAGTCAAACAGCGAGAACCCGGGCTCTGGCGGAGTTTAAAGCGGGTAAGGTTAAGATCCTGGTAGCTACTGATATTGCCGCCCGGGGATTGGATATCGATAAACTGCCCTTTGTTGTAAATTTTGATCTGCCCAACGTCGCCGAAGACTATGTGCATCGTATTGGCCGTACCGGCCGGGCGGGTTGTAGTGGCAATGCGATTTCGTTGGTCAGTGCCGATGAACAGAAGTTGTTACGGCCCATCGAACGCCTGCTCGGCAAGCAGATTCCGGTCGAGATTATTGATGGTTTCGAGCAGATTCAGGCGGATAAAGACGAAGAGACCTTTGTCGATTTTCGTCGGAGTGGGCCAAAGCATAATAATAGAGGATTTTCAAAATCTCGCAGCGGTGGGGCACCCCGTCGCAGCAATGGATCCTCGAATCGTGCAGCCGCTGGACGGTAAAAGAGATGTAGCTTTCAGGTAGCGCTCACGGCGAAGCGAGGTTCGACGTTATTGTTATAGCTTTGTCGTGGCTTGTTTAGATAATAAAAAGGCCGTTTTCTTTATAGAGAACGGCCTTTTCTTTTTTTAAGCGGAACGGTTGATTATTACTCTTCTGCTTCTTCCACTTCTTCGCTTTCAAGTGCTTCCAGCATTGCCATAGCTTCATGGATGGCATCGACGATTTCATCGTCATTTGCATCAAGGAGTTTTTCTAAGGAGTTCATGGCTTCGGGGGTGCCGAAAACAACGGCGGCCTCAATGGCGGCAAAAATCAGCGGTTTCTCAATTTTTGTCGACATTAGCAGGGTTTTAATGTGTGGCCAGGCTTCTTCTATCTCTTGGTGACCGGCCGCCAGCACTGCCTGATAGTGAATGTCTGGGTTGCCGCTTTCAAGAGCTTCCAGGATTTGAGGTTTAAAGCCACCAATATAACTCATGCAGAATACGGCTGTAAGTTGCCACTGCTTGTCGTCACTTTGATAGGCTGCTCGAACCGCCCCCTCTTGCCAGGCTTGTGGCGCCCGAATGGCGGCTTCAAGAACTGAGCGGCGGACATCATTTGGGATCTCTGCGTCATGATAGGCTCTTTGCAACGAGGCCAGAATCATTTGAAAGACCTCTTCCGAGAGGACAATGTCTTCCGGGTCGTCAAATTCATAGATGTCGGCATGTTCTAAGGCTGGTCCTAAGGAGATTGCGGCTTGCGAGCGCAGTTTAGTGTCCTCAGTGTTATTGTTGAGGATGTCAAGTAAAGCTTGGGCGAGTTTGTCGTTAGCGACCACATAATCACCGGCCATTTCAGCCGCCATTAAGCGCGTTGAAAGATCGCTATTGCAGTCGTTGAGAGTTGTGAAAATCAGTTCTGCAGACCCTTCCGGCCACTCCCAAGGTTCTATATCGTAAAGCTTTTGCAGGTTCATTTAGTTCTCTCCTTAAATGATTTGGGTTTTGTCCAAAACTTTTTTGTTGTCATACTATTTTAATAGGTTTTTGGATAGCATAAAATAACTATGCTATCCAGTTTTTGAGTTTTCTTGAAGATTGAGTTGAGGGAGGAGAGCAACAATTATCTTTGTGGGGGGATATTCAGTCTAGAATATGATCCATCGGTTTTTAATCGGCGTCTTATTGACTTGGGTCAGATGGTCGGTTAGACTAATAAAAAACTACACAAAAAAAGCTCACTTTTAAATGAATAAAGATGGAGTTATTCACTTATGTCCTGGTTCATGTAGAAATAAATAAAAATAGAAACTCTATTCACCTTATGAAAAAGGAGGTTTTTATGCATTGGCTGAGCAGGAGGTCGTCTAAATTTAATGTAAACCAAGGTGTAAAGCAGTTAGGTTTGGGGTTGTTATTACTTTGTGTTTTTTCAATATGCTATCTAAAACCAGTACAAGCCGAGGTTTGGTATGTGAAGAGCAATGGCTTAGACAGCAATACGGGGTCGAGTTGGAGCGCCGCTTTTCAGACCATTCAGAAGGCTGTCGATGCGGCTGTTGAGCTTGATGAAATCTGGGTCATGCAGGGGCAATACACGCCTTTATCTACAATCAACATAGATAAAGGCGTTGCCATTTATGGGGGCTTTCCTGACACTCTCTCAGCGCCGGTTTGGACGGATAGGGATGGGGGTACATACGTGACTGCTGTTGATGGTAATAATCCGAATGGGTTTGTACGGTGCTTCCATGTCCGTTCCGACAGTTTAGTAACAATCGATGGTTTCAACGTAATCCAGGGCTATGCCTTCGGAGATACCTTACCTGGAAATGCCGGTGGTGGTATTCTAAATGAGTATTCTTCGATCATGGTGACCGATTGTACTTTTTCCGCAAATAGAGCTCGATATGGTTCCGGAATCTGTAACTACTCAGATACATCCCTGGGTCATTATGCGTCCGCCACCATTACAGATTGTCTGTTTTTAGAAAATACAGAGGTCCCGCCCTATGGTTATGGCGGAGGAATCTACAATGAGCAGTCCGATAGTGTTACCATATCAGACTGCTCTTTTGTTGAAAACAACACCTATCGGGGAGCCGGAATTGCAAACTCTTTGTCCGATTGCACCATTCGTCGTTCCACATTTTCGAATAACAATATGGCTTACTTAAATTACCCTGAAGGGGGTGGCATCTGGAATCGGTCCTCCTCGCCCACTATCGAGGAGTGCAGTTTTTCCAACAATTACCAAGCTATCGTCAACGTCTACGATCCATCGGCTTCACCCGTGATCCGGCGCTGTGATTTCAGTAATAATAGCGGATCCGGCGCGGCTATCTTAAATGGAGGAGGCTCTCAAACCCAGATTATAGAATGTCGATTCACAGGGAATTCGGCCCCTTCTGGCTCTCGAAGGTGGGGCGATCTATAATGGTCCTGATTCAGAATGTGAGATCACAAAATGCACCTTCATTGGAAATTATGTAGAGTCTGGAATGTATGCCTATGAAGACGGCGGCGCTATATATAATCAAAGAGCCCTTCCGACTATTAGCAATTGTCTTTTTGCCGGCAACGGAAGGGATACAATGACGGCCGGAGGAGCAATATATAATGATGATGACAACGGTACCAAAATCATTAATTGTACATTTTATGGGAATAAGGTTAGTCCTGTGTCTGCTGGAGACCCCAGTGGTGGCGGGGCAATTTATAATGATGATTCTTCCTGGTATGTAGTTACCATCACTAATTGCGTCTTCTGGGGGAATTCTGCCTGGGCCAAGCCCGATATTCGCAGCTATAAACTTGATGAATATTATGGTTACTGGGAGCCTCCCATCTACTCCATTGACCAGATTCACTACACCTACATTGATATGCAGCAGACCGGTGCCCCATTTGATGCCCAGAAAACCTGGGAGGAAGATCTCGGCGAGGCTCTTCATATTATTCGCCAAGATCCTCTTTTTGTGAATGTCGCCGGCATTGACCCGTATGCTTGGAACCTTCATCTTCAACCTGGTTCGCCCTGTATTGATGCCGGAAATGACAGCGCCGTGCCCTCTGGGGTCACCACTGATATGGATGAAGACGGGAGGATCTTGGATGGTGACAACAGTGGCGGTGCAAGAGTCGATATCGGGGCTGATGAGTATATCGATACTGATAGCGATGGGGTTCAGAATTCTGAGGAAATGGGTCCGGATGGTTATGATTCAAGCTATGATGGTAATGATGATATGATTCCTGACAGTCAGCAAAATAGTGTGACATCAACGCATACATATGATGATACTGGGTATGTTACGCTGGCATCTTCTCCGGGAACCGCTTTAAGTGAGGTCCAGAGTATCGCTCCCCCAGCGCCGTCGCCGGATGGTGTAGAGCTGGAATATGGTTGCTTTGGTTTTATAATAAATGGAGTTGGTATTGGCGGCTCGGCGATTGTGACACTATTCGGGCCTGAGGGTGCGACCTATGATACTTTCTATAAATATGGCTCAACCATTGGCAATCCCAGCGATCACTGGTATGAATTTCTCTATGATGCGCCATCGCAAACCGGTGCGCAGATCAATGGCAATGAGATTACGCTCTATTTTGTTGATGGTCAGCGGGGTGATGATGATCTCTCTTTAAATGGAGAAATTGTTGAACCAGGTGGCCCGGCGATCGTATCAGTGCCGGAGTGTGAAGGTGACTTTGATATAGACAGTGACGTCGATGGTTCCGATTTTGTGGTCTTTATAGCGGATTTTGATCGCGCAAACTGTGATGTTGGTGATCCCTGCAAGGGTGACTTTGATAATGATAACGATGTGGACGACGAAGACCTGGCGACCTTTGCCGCAGCTTTTGGGAGGGTTGATTGTTTTTGATCGGATTTACATGATGCGACTTCCAAATCCGAGAACCTTTAGCAGGTCAAGAGTTGTGGTTCTATGTTTTTGTCGTGGAGTGGCATGGAAATAAATAGCTCAACATCTTTCGGGCTGGCGGAGCATTATGTTCTTTCTGCTAAACATTCTTGCTGCGACAATTCTGGCATTGCTTTATAGTATGCCTGTAGAGAGTGTGTTCGCCACTGAGATCTATTCTGATTTGCGGGGACAGGGTGGACTGGTTATTTGTGATGAACAGTCTGACTGTGATGCCGCCACAGAAGCAATAAGAAGGGCTGAGAACTTTTTTAAATTGTACGGATATGTCTTTAATCAGTCGGTTAACGTTAAGTTCAAAAAGAGTGTGCAGGCTGCGCTGGCAGAAAATTCAGCTCAACAACAAGAGACTCACGGATTGTATGATCCCAGAACAGGATGGTGTGAGATCCCTTACAGAAGAGTACTGCAGGGTAAAAAAATTTTCGGTTGTAATATTACAAATGAATTTCACATCTCGACAATAACCCATGAAGCGGCCCATCACCTTTACCATCTCATCCTGAAGCAGCATAATCAAGGCGTTGACCGGTCATTGCATGAATTTGTTGCCTACGTAGTCCAGATCAAGACAATGAAAGAGCCGGAAAAGACAAAAGTTCTTGACCTTTGGCCGGGCGAAGTTCTATCAGGGTTTGAAAACATCAACGTGTTTGTGTGGGCCGCTAATCCTGACCGTTTTGCGGTTATGGCATATCGTTTTTTCTTAAGTAACCCCGAAATTATGCCGTTGCTATTGCGCGGCGAATTAAAATCAGGGGATCATGATGAGTAGATGTTTGGATTGTCAGCTGGAGTAGTTCTTTAGCAAAAGTTATCTTTATTAATTTACCATCTCTGACATTTATTGTTGTAAGGACGCCATTAATTTCTATGCCTGATATTGTTCTGGTCCAACCCCCGATCGAGGATTTTTTCCTGACTGCTAAACGAACCATTCCTTATGGTTTGGCCTGCATTGCCGCAAATCTCGAAGCGCAGGGGTTTGCAGTATCGATTATTGATGGCCTGGCGACAAACAAGAGTAAAGTTATACCCTGGCCGGCAGAGATGGCCTATCTTGAGCCGCATTACGGCAGGGCGGACACCTCGCCCTTCGCGCTTTTCCATAATTATCGCCATTTTGGTTACAGTTTTTCCCATCTTGGGATGTTGGCTCGCCAGTCCGGGGCTTTTCTGGTGGGGATTTCAGCCCTGTTTACGCCTTACTGCGAGAGTGCTCTGCAGACTGCGGCGGCCATAAAAAAGCAATACCCCGGCTGTTGCATCGTGGTTGGTGGTCACCATGCCACGGCCATGCCGGAGATGGTTATGGAATGTGCTGCAGTCGATTATGTCATCCGCGGCGAAGGTGAGATTGCGATGCCTAAATTGGCGGCCGCGCTGAAAGAGGGGCGGGCGGCTGACGATGATCTCTTAAGTCGGATTTTGGGACTTGTTTTTCGGCGCCAGGATGGTTCTCTGAAGATTGCCGAGCCCGCAGTTATAGATGCTCCAGACGCATTGCCTTTGCCGGCAACCCATCTCGTGAAGAGCTCTTTCTACCAGCGCAAGCAGCAGGGAAGTGCGGTGATTATGGCGAGTCGGGGTTGTCCTTTGTGTTGCAGTTATTGTGCGGTTAGTGCAGATACAGGACTGCCTTACCGGAAGCGAGGAGTGGCGTCAGTTCTGCGCGAAATTGAGCGGGCTGTTGGGGCTGAAAATGTCGGTTTTATCGATTTTGAAGATGAGAACCTGACCCTAGATCGGGTCTGGTTTATGGATCTGATAGCCGGGATTTCAGAGTTGCGAAAGATGCGGAATTTTGAGTTGCGGGCTATGAACGGGCTCTATCCACCGTCGCTTGATGAAGCGATGATTGTGGCTATGCGAGATGCCGGATTTAAAACCCTAAATTTAGCGGTCGGCAGTTTTGACAGCAAACAACTTAAACAGTTTCGCCGTCCGGATGTCGGTCGGGCCCACGCTCGGGTTTTGCAACTTTGCCAAAAACACAGACTTGAGGCAGTATCCTACATTATTGCCGGGGCTCCCGGGCAGCAGGCTGAAACTTCGCTTGATGATCTTTTGCGTCTGGCCCGGCAAAATACGATTGCCGGACTGTCGGTTTTCTATCCGGCTCCGGGCAGTCTTGATTACAGTCGCGCCGCTGACCTTGGTCTCCTGCCCTTGCACCTCTCCCTGATGCGTTCCAGCGCTCTCCCTCTCAACCATACGACAAGTCGCTTGGAGAGCGTAACCCTGCTGCGGTTGAGCCGTATAATAAATTTTATTAAATCCCTGCAAAAAGAGCAGGTTACCCTGCCTTCGCCTGAGCCCTTTTGTGATCTTGATCTCTCCGCTTATTCTGAACGTCACGAGAGGGGACTTTTGCTGCTCAGTTGGTTCTTTAATGATGGCGTAATTCGCGGGATTACGCCTGAGGGTGAGGTTTATGAACATCCGACCGCGCTGGTATTAACCAGGAAGTTTCTCCGAGATTTTTTTAAGAGTTCAGTAAAATAAAGATCCCAGGACTGCTATGTATTATTTCGCTCTGTCTCGGGTCGGGGACATGTCTCCAGGCAGGGCTTTAGCCCGAGCCGAGCTGGGTCGTGTCCTCTTGCGAAGCAGGGCGAAGCAAAATAACAAGCTTTCTCTATGTGAGTTTTAGTGGTTTTCATCCTTCATCCTTTATCCTTTTAAAATGTTTGACAGTATTTATTATGGCTGGTAGGGATTCTTGGGGGAAGTCGGATTTTTTATGATGCAGTCAAGTATTTGTTAAAATTTCAATACCTGTAAAGGAGAAAATGATGTTGAAGCGAAAAATACTCTTCCTTTTTACACTCTTATTTTGCTTTGCGTTTTATAGTTTGGCTGGGGCCGCATCGCTCTACTATATTCTCGATGGTTCGGGCTCCATGTGGGGGCGGATTGATGGTGAAATGAAAATTGTCGCCGCCAAAAGAGTTATGACCCGCCTGATCTCGAAGATGCCAGCTGGGGTCGATTCCGGATTGACGGTTTATGGTCATCGGCGAAAAGGCGATTGTTCAGATATTACGGAAATCATAGCTCTTGGTCCACTTGATCGGGAAAAGGCTATTAACGCTATCGGTTTGATAAAACCAAAAGGGAAAACCCCGATTGCGGCAAGCATCAAACAGGTGGCAGAACAATTGCGAGATCAAGAGTCGGAAACGACCATTATTCTGGTTAGTGACGGTATCGAAACCTGTGGTGGAGATCCCTGCGCCCTGACAAAAACCTTAAAAGAGTCGGGGATTAAATTTATCATCCATACGGTCGGTCTCGATGTTGATAAAGAGGCCTCGGAGCAACTTGCCTGTATCGCTGCAGCCGGCGGGGGAAGCTATTTTTCAGTTGCCAATGCCGGTGAACTGCTTGATACCCTCTCTTCGGTGCAGAAAAGTATTGTCAGTAAGACTCCGATAGTTGTGCCGGAGTCGGTCCCGGAACCAGAAGAGATTAAACAGCAGGTATCAGCCGCGGGATCTTCTAAGTCAATCAAGATTAAAATAGACCGGCCGGGGCGTATCTCATTCAAATATCAGCCCTGGCTGAAGAAACCGTATTACTGGAAACTGATTGATCCGGAAACCGGTGTGGAAAAAGGCTCATTTCAGACCCTGGAGACCACCATCGTTCCGGTTGGCGAGTATCAGATAGCCTGGAAACAGTATGAGCATTATAGTTCTGAAGTCACCCTCGCAGAGGTTGTAAAAATCAGATCTGGAGAAGAGGTTGAAATTCCGCTTTTTACGGCCCTGCGCCTGAATCGGCCAGCTTGGGTAAAAAAACCTTATTTTTGGGCCCTGCGTGATCCGCAAAGCGGGGAAGTTGTGGTTAGATTCCAAAAATTTGAGCCCTTTCTCGTGCCTGCCGGCGCATATGATCTCATCTGGCAGCAGAGCGAACATTATGCACCAAGTGTTATCCTGCAACGGGTTAATCTTGAACCGGACAAACTCAATGATGTTGAGGTCAGCACAGCTTTCAATCCGGTGCCAGCTGACTGGGTCCAAAAAAAGATTTATTATTGGGAACTAAAAAAAATTGATGCCCAAAATTCTGACAGAGTTGTTTTAAAATTTATGGGGCAGTTTGCACCGCAACTGGTTCCGGCCGGTAGATATCAACTTTCATATCATTTTTCAGAACATGGCAGTACCTCCTCATTTCTTGGTGCAGTGGAGGTTGCAGCCGGAGAGATGAATGAGTTTTCGCTAAACACTGGGGTTGCCTTTATTCTGCCGGTAGGGGTTGCTCCACCATATCTTATTGAATTTGTGGATCTTGACAAGTCTTCAGATCAGGGTCGTAAGGTGCAGCTTAATGGCAGTTACCTAAAAGGTAATTTTGGTCCTATAGCCCTAGCCCCCGGAACCTATAAAATCAACTATCAGCAGAAACAACATAGCTCGGCAAAAATAACTATAGTCGAGTCCTTTGAACTTCAAGCCGGAAACCTTGTCGAGATAGAATTGTGATGGTTTTCCGGTTAGGTTAGTAACTTAAATTAACAGCTTGATAAAATTAACGAAGGGAGAACTTCATGGGTGGTATGTTTGGTCTGGTTTCCAGGGAAGATTGTGTGACTGAGCTTTTTTACGGGACTGATTATCATTCTCATCTGGGGACCAAGCGCGGTGGCATGGGGATCTGTAACTCCCAAGGTATTCAGCGCTCTATCCACAATCTCGAGAATAATTACTTTCGCACCAAGTTCGAGTCGGAGCTGAACTCTTTTGAGGGTAAAAAGGGGATCGGCGTGATCAGTGACACTGACCCCCAACCTTTGATTATTGGCTCTCATATGGGAACCTTTGGGATTGTTACGGTCGGCAAGATTAATAATATGGAAGAGCTGGTTGCCAAAGCTTACTCCGATCGTCACTATTTCTCCGATACGACTAACGGGGTCATGAATCCTACCGAGGTGGTGGCCAAACTGATTTGTGATGAGGAGAATTTTGTTGACGGTATTCGTAATGTTCAGGATTCCATTAAAGGATCGTGCTCTCTGCTTCTGCTCACCGATGATGGTATTTATGCAGCCCGGGATAAACTGGGCCGGACACCATTAGTTCTGGGCCGGCGGGACAATGCTATCGCAGTCAGTTCAGAATCATGTGCTTTCAGTAATCTGGGTTTTGAAACCGACCATTTCATCGGCCCCGGAGAGGTTGTTTTTATAACCGCTGAAGGCTGGGAACAAAGGCTGCCGCCAGGTGATAAGATGCAGATATGCTCTTTTCTCTGGGTCTATTTCGGTTATCCGGCATCGGACTATGAAGGGATCAATGTTGAATATGTCAGAAATAACTGTGGCGCTTGTCTGGCTAAAAACGATGATGCTGTCTGCGACTGTGTCGGTGGTATTCCTGATTCAGGGGTCGGTCATGCAATCGGTTATGCCGACGCCAAAAAAGTTCCTTATCGGCGGCCTTTTGTCAAATATACCCCGACTTGGCCGCGCAGTTTTATGCCCCAAGAGCAATCCTTGCGGAATCTGGTCGCCAAGATGAAGCTTATCCCGGTGCCCCGGTTGATTGAAGGCAAACGCCTGTTGTTCTGTGATGATTCAATTGTGCGGGGGACGCAACTCAGAGAAAATGTCAAAGTTTTATTCGACTTTGGCGCCCGGGAGGTACATATGAGGCCCGCCTGCCCGACCTTGATATTTCCTTGTGAATATCTCAATTTTTCCGCTTCCCGGTCGACTCTGGATTTGATTGGTCGCAGCGTCATTAAGGAGTTGGAGGGGGCTGAGGATAAATATCTGGATCAATACGCGACGGCCGGCTCAGAAAAGAATCTGGCGATGGTTGAGATAATCCGGCAACGCCTACAGTTGACGACACTGCGTTACCAGCGTCTTGAAGATCTGGTTGCGGCCATCGGCCTGCCTAAAGAGAAGCTCTGTACGCACTGTTTTGACGGATCAAGTTTTGGCTAAAATTTTTCCAGATCTTCGAAATCGAGGGTGGCGAAGAGGTCGGCCAGGTTTTCGGCCCGGCGAATCAGTTTTATAGAGCCGTCGGGGCGCAGTAGAATTTCGGCTGAGCGCATTTTACCGTTATAATTAAAGCCCATGGCGTGACCATGGGCACCGGCGTCGTGAATAACCAGATAGTCACCGATCTTAACCTCCGGCAGTTCGCGATCGATAGCGAACTTATCATTGTTTTCGCAAAGTGAGCCGGTTACATCATAGAGCACTTTAGGGCTTTGTTTTTCACGTCCGAGGACGGTTATATGGTGGTAAGCCCCGTACAGAGCCGGGCGCATGAGATTGGCCATGGTCGCGTCAACCCCAAGATAGGTCTTGTAGGTTTTTTTGAGGTGCTGGGCCTTGGTAATCAAATAACCGTAAGGGCCGGTCACCATACGGCCGCACTCCAGGTAGATTTTTACGGGCGGCAATTCGGCATCTAAGATAATCTCTTCATATCTGGATCTGATGCCGGTTCCGGTTTTAACGAGGTCTACGGCCTTATCTTCAGGCCGATAGGGGATCCCGATGCCGCCCCCGAGATTGACAAACTCGAAGGAGATCCCAAGCTCTTGCGAGATCTCCTTGACCAGGGTAAAAAGAATCTCAGCCGTCTCGATGAAATAGGTGTAGTCAAGCTCGTTTGAGGCGACCATCGTATGGATGCCGAAACGTTTGACGCCTCTCTCTTTGCAGTAGCGATAGCCGGCGAAGAGCTGCTCTCTGGTAAAGCCGTACTTAGCCTCTTCGGGATGGCCGATAATCAAGTTTCCCTCTTTGGCCTGGCCCGGATTATAGCGAAAACAGACCAGTTCCGGTAGTTTGCCAACCTGCTCTTCATAGAACGCTAAGTGGCTGATATCATCAAAGTTTATAATGGCTCCGAGATTGCTCGCCTGGCGATACTCGGAGGCGGGTGTATTATTTGAAGTGAACATGATCTCTTCACCAACGTTTCCGACCTTTTCCGCAAGGAGAAGCTCCGGCAAAGATGAGCAATCGGCCCCGACTTTGAGCTTTTTCATGAGTTTCATGAGAAAAGGGTTAGGTGTCGCCTTGACTGCGAAATACTCCTTGAAATCAGCCCAGGCAAAAGCTTCATGCAGGGCTTCAAGATTTTTTATTATCGCTGCCTCATCATAGATATAAAAGGGGGTGGGATGGGTTTTGGCGATCTCATTAATCTGGTTGAGTGAGAAAGGTAATTGTTTTTCCAGCATTTAAACCTCTATCTTGATCCTCTCTTAAGCTCTGCTTGTGGGCATTTCTTAGAAGTATCTTGTTCGTGTTTTTTAATTGTTCTTTTTAGTAACGTTTTTTAGTTGTACTTTTTTTGCGGATGGGGTGGGGTGCTTTAGGTCTTGACCTGGGGGTCATCTTTTCATTTTCACTGCAGACTCGGGCCACGACCTTACGGCCATTGATCTGGAGATTGGAAAAGGTGCGGATGATATCGTTGGCAAAACGACTTTCAGCCTCAAGCAGGCAGGAGTCTCCCTTAAGTTCGATGCGGCCAACCTGGATTCTGACACCTCTGCCGGCGGCATCGTTGATTTCGCCAATCAGGCGCCCGGCGTTGACCCCATCTTTTTTGCCGACATTGAGATGGAAGCGGGTAAACTCTTCCTGACCTTTTGCATCGTCACCCCTTATCCCTTTACGGGGGCGGCTGTCACCGGTTTTTCGGTCACTGCGCGGGCCGCGTTCATAACGCCCTTTACTCTCAGGTTCTTTCTCGTTGAGATCTGGAGCTTTGCGGTAATAATCCAGCATGGGGGCGAATTTGGCCAGGATAAAGCGTTCAATAAGCTCCTCGCGCTCTAACGGTGCGAGGCTTTCGAAGATGGCCGGCAGGAAGGGCTTCATGTAAGTGGTGTCATGTTCACTCTTTTTAAGAAGGTCGAGATGGTGCAGGATGCGTTGTCGGCAGATCTCCGGGCCGGAGGGGACGCGGCCTGGTTCAAAAGTTCTCTTGAGTTGTCTTTCGATCTGTTTGATTTTGTACTTCTCCCGCAGATGGGCGATGGCGATTGAAATTCCCTCTTTGCCGGCCCGCCCGGTGCGGCCGCTGCGATGTGTATAGCTGGCGATATCATCGGGTAGATTGTAGTTGATGACATGGCTTAAGTTCTTGACATCGAGGCCCCGGGCCGCAACATCAGTGGCGACTAAGAGCTGCAGATTGCGGCGTCTGAACTTGTTCATGACAAAATCGCGCTGGCCTTGGGCGAGTTCACCATGCAGGGCGTCGGCGTTATAACCGTCGCTTATCAGTTTTTCGGCGACATCTTTGGTTTCCTGCCGGGTGCGGCAGAAGATAATGGCGTAGATATCGGGGTTACTGTCGGCGATTCTTTTCAAAGTCTGGTAACGATTTTTGGCGGCGACCAGATAGTAGATATGGCGGACATTTTCGATTCCCTGATTACGTTCGCCGATGGTCACCTCGACCGGATTTTTCATGTAGCGTTTAGAGATTGAGATAACTTCACGCGGCATTGTCGCCGAGAAGAGGACGGTTTTTTTACTTGTTGGGGTGGCGGCCAGAATATCGTTAAGATCCTCCTGGAAACCCATCTGCAACATCTCATCAGCTTCGTCCAGAATGACCGCCCGGATAGATGAAATATCAACTTCGCCTTGTCTGATGAAGGCCAGCAGACGCCCCGGTGTGGCCACAATAATATGAGCTCCCCGTTGTAATTGGCGGCTCTGGGTGACGATGCTGGCACCGCCGTAAACAGCGACAATTTTGGTTTCGGGAAGGAAATGAGCATAAGTGTTAAGATCTTTGGTTACTTGCACGCAGAGTTCCCGGGTTGGGCAGAGGATTAAAGCTTGAGTTTTTTTTTGGTTGCGCTCTAATATCTGAATGATGGGGAGGCCGAAGGCCGCGGTTTTGCCGGTTCCGGTCTGGGAGAGGCCGATGAGATCGTCTTCCAGTTTGAGAAGCCGGGGGATAACCTCCTCCTGGACTGGTGTCGGGGTGGCAAAGCCCAGTTTGTCAAGGCCTTTCAGCAGGTCGGGGTTGAGGCCCAGTTCGGCAAATGATAACATGGCGGGGGTTACTCCAAAAAAGATTAGAACAGTTAAGCGCGGACTAATACCACAAAATTGTAAAATTGAGTAGCTCTAAAAGTTTGCGCCGCCGCGCTTTGTCGGGACTGGTTAGAGCTGCAGCCAGAGATGCTGTCTGTAAAAAAATCAACTATCGGGTTGTCCCCAGGCCGGCTCACCGCTTTTACCATCTTTAGTCAGCGTCTGGTTTTGAGAACCGTCCCCATTTATCACCCAGATATCCGATTTTATATTGCGCAGTATAAGATCATTGACATGTAACCGGGGGCCGCGACTGGAGACCAATTGGTATGCTATCTTTAGACCATCGGGCGACCATGATGAGTTTGCCGGGGACTGGTTGGCAGCCAGCTCGGTAAGCCTCTGGAAATTGCTGCCGTCGAGGTTGATGCGGCAGAGGTTGCCGTTGAGGCCTGCGGTGGTCATTTTATAGTGGACGAAGCTTAAACTTTTACCGTCGGGTGACCAAGCCGGATTGACGTTGCCTAAGCTGTGACTGCCGAAGAACTTTTGCCCCGACTTGATTATCCTGATGTCGGGCTGACCCTTGAGCAGGCTGCTCAAAGAGGTGACGGCCAGGGACTCGACCCCGGTCTCCCCCAGAGCCAGAGCGATCCATTTACCATCTGGTGAGATCTTTGGATCTTTAGCGTATTGACCTCCCATCTGGGTTGGATTCCAGAGTTTTGCTGAGGCTCCAGGTTTTTGACAATCGACCACCGCTACGGTATCAAAACCCAGTTGTTTTTGCGGTTGGCCGGCAAATTTCGCTGCCGGTTGGGTAAAAGGGTTTTCGGAAAGAACCACCAGGTAGCGCCCGTTCGGCGAAAGACTTGGGTGGCTGACGAGAAAGTTCCCTTGGGCCAGATTCATGGTTTCGACCTGAGCCTCACCGTTAATCGGGACATTAACCAGCTTGAGATCGCCCAGATGTTTGGAGAACCAGCACTTGACCCAGACCGGCCCGGCCGGCACATCGGTGATCGTATAATTGTAGCCTGTAGCCTGAAAGCCGGTCAAGTCGGGCTGGGCTCCAGAACCGACAACGGTGACCACGGCTTCATTTTGCGGGAGCTTGGGGTGGTTAGGGTTGGCTGGGTTGATCTGAACCTGGCCGTGAATGTGGTGGATAGCGCCGTTTAGACCCTGGCAGGTGATATTGATTTCGCTGGAACCTCCCGGAAAGCTGCAGCCATTTTCCATAATCATCCCGAAGATGGTGCCCTTGCCCTGCTTTTTCCCCGGTTGCCAGTCATTTCCGGTGATGCGGGTAACCTTATGTTTATCCAGATCAGCGACAAAGATATCCATGTAGAGGGCGCTTTTGGCCATCTTATGGTCGCTGGCAAAGACAATTTTGCGGCCCTCGGCCGACCACCAGGGGGATTGCGCCTGGCGGTAGCGGCCGGGGTTGATGAGATGGCTTTGCCGCTCTCCGTTACCGTTCATGATATGGATTCGGGTTACAGGAATGGAGATCTCTTTTCCCAGAAGGGTTTCTGTGATGGTTTCGTAGTGGGTGTAGAGGATGTAGCCTGCTTCTGATTTTGGAAGTTTCTTTAGGTCGGGGAGTAGTTTTCGATAGTCGGGTCTTTTGTTGGCTTGGCCAGAGCTCCCCTTGCCCAGCTCTGGCCAAGCGGGTTTGGTCGAGTTTTTTGGGAAGTTGTCAGTACTCTCGTTATTGCCGAAAAAATGCTTTTGGCTGACCACTACTGTATCAGCGCTGGCAAGAGTCAAACAATTACTAAACAGAAAGATCAAAAATATTTTTACCAAAGATTTGCCAAACATTGTTATTTCTCCTATTATCAGAAATGTCAGTTTTTACCAGTAAACAACATTTTCTACGGAAAGTCTACCCTTACACTTTTTTGTGTGCTTTGGTTCTCCTTGTCCGTTCGATATTGTAGATTTAGACAATTTCCGTATTTACTTTGATGCTTCAATGGTTTATAAACAGCCCCCCATGTTAAGTGAATCATTTCAAAAAAACCACGGCTCAGCCCGGTTTGTTATTCCCTCACGTTAATAAATAATAATATGAATGCAGAAAATATTGTCGCCGGACTTAATCCGGTGCAGCGGGAAGCTGTAATTAATAGTCAGGGGCCCTTGTTGATCCTGGCGGGTGCGGGTAGTGGCAAGACCCGGGTCATTGTCCATCGCATTGCTTACCTGATTGCGGTTTCAGGGGTGGCACCGCAGGAGATTATGGCGGTTACCTTTACCAATAAAGCCTCTCAGGAGATGCGTGAGCGGGTGCGGGAGATGATCGGGCCGGTGGCTCAGAGTATGTGGATCTCGACCTTTCATTCGAGCTGTGCTCGAATTCTTCGCAATCATGGTGAACTTTTAGGGTTCTCTGTCAAATTCTCGATCTACTCTGATAAAGAGCAGATTGCCCTACTTAAAGAGGTCTCCCGTAAACTTAACCTCTCCGCGACGATGTTTCCGGTTGAGTATCTACGTTCGGTGATCGATGATGCGAAAAATCGCGGGGTTAATCCGGATGAGTATGCTCTGGAGGCGAGCCAGGCGCAAAATCCTAAGACCCGGCGGGCGGCTGACGCTTACAAGCTCTATCAGGATAGTATGAAGGAGAATGATGCGCTTGATTTTGGTGATCTCCTTTCTCAGACTGTGGCTCTGTTTGATCAGCATCCTGATGTGTTGGAATCCTATCGCCAGCGTTTCCAATATATCCTGGTTGATGAGTACCAGGATACCAATGAAGTTCAGTATCGTCTCATCAGTATGCTGGCCGAACCCCGCCGCAACCTCTGTGTGGTTGGTGATGATGATCAGTCGATCTATAGCTGGCGCGGGGCCCAGATAAAAAATATTCTCGATTTTGAGTCAGATTATCCTGAAGCCAAAGTCGTCCGCCTCGAAGAGAATTATCGTTCGACTGCGACTATCCTGGCCGCTGCCAATCAGGTGATTGCCGGTAACCGGAAACGTAAAGGTAAGGACCTCTGGACAAAAAATAGTTCAGGTGAGTTGGTTTCTCTTTTCCTTGGTGCGAACGAGGCTGAGGAATGCAGTTATGTGGTCAAACGGATCTCTACTTCGGTGCGGCAGCCTGGTGATTTTGCCATTTTCTACCGCACTAATGCCCAGTCTCGAATCTTTGAAGAGGGGTTGAGCCGTCGCGGAATTCCCTATGTGATTGTCGGCGGCACGAAGTTCTATGATCGGGCCGAGATCCGCGATCTTCTCTCCTATCTTAAGGTTGTCAATAATGAGCGTGATGGAATCAGCCTCCTGCGTACTCTTAACGTGCCGACGCGTGGGGTTGGTAAGACCTCAATTGAACATCTCCAAGTTTATGCGCAAGAGAACCAGTTGAGTGGTTGGGAAACCCTGGAAAGGTTGGATTCTGAGGCTCTGGTTCGGGGGGGCGCGCGCAAAGCTTTACTGGGTTTGCGGGATATGATCAGGCAGTGGCGCCGGGATCAGGAGAATTGTAAACCCAGCCAGCTGTGTGCTAAAATTATTGCTGAAATCGGTTTTGCCGAGTGGCTGCAGAAAAATAACGACTCGGTCCAGGCTCAGACCCGGGGTGAGAATGTGGCTGAACTTTTAAATGCCATTGAACTCTGGGAGAACGAACAGGAGAAGCCGACCCTGGCCGCCTATCTGGAGAATGTGGCTTTGATTAACGATGATCGTCTCTCAAATGAAGCGGCCTCCCGGGTCACGTTGATGACAATTCATCGGGCCAAGGGCTTGGAGTTTGACGAGGTCTTTCTCGTGGGTCTTGAAGAGGGGCTCTTTCCCGGGCAGCGCAGTTATGAAAAACCGGAGCTTTTAGAGGAGGAACGCCGGCTCTGTTATGTCGGTATGACCCGGGCTCGGGAAAAACTGCATATGTCAGCCTGTCGGGTTCGGCGCCTCTATGGTCAGCTAAAAGATAGTCGTCCCTCACGATTTTTGATGGAGATTCCTTTAGAACTTTTGCAACGTGAAGATCAGCATCGCAGTTCCAAACTGAAATCTGAAGACTCTTTTGGTGGATCTCCAAAAGAGTCTTTTGCGGGCTCGGGTTTTCGTGCGCAAAAAAGCGTGTGGCCGCAGCCTTCATTCCGGCTTGGGGCCTCTAAAAAGAGCATGCCGGTAGGGGCTGTCCAAGGATCTTTCCCGCAGGGTTGCCATGTCGAGCATGCGGTATTTGGCCCCGGTGTCGTGGCCGGGGTTAAAGGTTCTGGAGAAGGGGCTAAGCTCGATATCATCTTTCGTGATCGTGGACGCAAACTTCTGCTGCTCAAGTTTGCCAACCTCAAAAAGCTGGGTTGAGTGTGATTGGTTTTTTTGTTTGACTTTACTATGCCAGGTAGGCTAATATCCTGCGCTCTCATAATTTGCCTGTCAGGAGAGGTGCGCCTCGTGGCCTGCGTATTAAATTTACAAAGAACGGTTCTTAAGGAAATCTCCTGCTGATGTTTGAGTCGCTGTCCGACAAACTTGATGTAACCTTCAAAAAACTCCGCGGTCAGGGGCGCTTGACGGAAGATAATGTCAAGGATGCCTTGCGCGAAGTGCGTCTGACCCTGCTCGAAGCGGACGTTAATTTTCTGGTTGTCAAGCAGTTTGTTAAAGCCGTGCGCGAGCGCGCTATGGGCAGTGAAGTCCTGGAGAGCTTGACTCCGGCCCAGCAGTTTGTCAAAATCGTTAATGAAGAGATGGTTGCCCTGATGGGTGGGGGAGCGGTCGGGCTTGATTTTAACGCGGCTCCGCCGGTTGTTATAATGATGGTTGGCCTCCAGGGTTCCGGGAAGACAACTTCTTCGGGCAAATTGGCCCTCTCGCTTAAAAAAATGAAGCGCAAACCTTTGCTCGTGCCGGTTGATGTCTATCGGCCAGCGGCGATAGATCAATTACAGAGTCTCGGGCGTCAGATTGATGTGCCGGTTTATCCTTCTGAGATCAAACAGGATCCGGTTAAAATCAGCCGCAAAGCCCTAGAGATGGCAAAGCAGCAGGGCTATGATACCGTGATTATCGATACGGCCGGGCGTTTGCAGATTGACGAAAAATTGATGGCTGAGCTTGAAAAAATTAAAGCTGCTGTCAAGGTCCATGAAATCCTCTTGGTAGCTGATGCAATGACTGGTCAGGAAGCCGTAAATATCGCCAAAACCTTCAACGACACCCTTGATATCACCGGGGTTGTCCTGACCAAGCTTGATGGTGATGCCCGCGGCGGCGCCGCCCTTTCAATAAAAGCTGTAACCGGAAAACCGATTAAGTTTGTGGGTGAAGGGGAGAAACTCAGCGCCCTGGATATTTTTCATCCTGACCGCATGGCTTCGCGGATTCTCGGGATGGGGGATATGCTGACCCTGATCGAGAAAGCCCAGGATGGTGTCGATCAGAAAAAAGCCGAAGAACTGGCCCGCAAACTGCGTAAGAATGAATTTTCTCTCGATGATTTTCGTTCGCAGTTGCATCAAATCAAGAAACTTGGATCAGTTGGGGGAATCATGAAGATGATTCCCGGCATGGGTAAGCTGAAAGAGAAAATTGGCGATGAAGCGATTAATGAGAAGGAGCTGGTCGTTATCGAGGCGGTTATCAACTCGATGACCGATAAAGAGCGCCATGATCATAAGTTGATTAACGGCAGTCGTCGCAAACGGATCGCCAAAGGCAGCGGTACCACGGTTCAGGATGTTAACCGTCTGCTCAAGAATTTTCTCGAAATGAAGAAAATGATGAAAAAGTTCAACAAGATGGGGCCTAAAGGGTTGAAGCGCATGATGGGCCAGTTAGGTGGATGACTTATAGATGATTTTTAATTCAGCTGAAGTCTTAAGGGACTTCAATTTTTATTAACAGAAGGAGAAAGAGACAGATGGCAGTAAAAATTAGATTGACGCGTAGAGGGGCGAAAAAAAAGCCTTTTTATCGCATTGTGGCGGCAGACACACAAGCACCCAGAGATGGCCGCTTTCTTGAAATTGTCGGAACCTATGATCCCAACCTCGATCCGGGCGTTGTCGTTTTACATGATGACAAATTGAAATACTGGCTCGATCAGGGGGCTCAGCCAACCGCGACCGTAGCGAACCTTATTAAAAAAACTCAAAAAGCCGCTGCGGAAACATCAGCATAGTCCTTACCACTATATAAGGTGCCCGGAGAAAAGCAATGTACAAAGATTTAATTGAGTACTTGGCTAAGTCCTTGGTTGATAATCCTGATGAAGTTGAGGTTCGGGAGCGTGAAGAGGAAAATTCAGTGCAGTTGGAGCTCTGTGTCAACCAGCAGGATCTCGGTAAGGTGATCGGTCGCCAAGGCAAAACCGCGCGGGCCATGCGTACTATTTTAGGGGCAGCTGCTGCTAAAGAAGGACGCCGGGCCAGCCTCGAAATAGTCGAATGATCGATCTCTATTTCGGCTCATGAGAGATTCCTGGGTGGTTTTAGGCGAGTTTGTTAAAGCTCAAGGTTTGCGCGGCGAGGTCAAGGTTCGATCAGAGATTGAGGATCCTGAAAATTTCCTTTTACCGGATATCAGCTTACGTTGTGGTGATGATTTAAAGCCTGTCGTGGTTCAGAGGTACAGGCCGCATAAAGGTGGCTTTGTCCTCACTCTGGCTGGATGTGACTCGATTGATCAAGCCCAAGCTTTGCTTGGCTGTGAGCTTATTTGTCGCAGCAGCCAGTTACCTCTTTTAGCTGACGGTGAGTATTACCATTTTCAGTTAATCGGGTTGCCGGTTTTTGATTGCCAGGGTGAAAAACTGGGTCAATTAACGGAAATCATGGTGACTGCGGCCCACGAAATATATGTGGTTGAACCTGCATCTCAGGGTCAGGATGAACTTCTACTTCCCGTGGTCGCTGCTTATATAATAGAGATTGATTTGCGCGCTGGCAAGATTGTTGTCGACCCCAGCGGTCAAGGTGGGGTTCCGGTAGCTGATAGAGCGGAATTGTCATCTTAAATGATTATTGATGTAGTAACCATTTTCCCGAAGATGTTTGATTCTCCTTTTGCCGAGAGTATAATGTCTCGCGCCCGGGAGAAAGGTCAGTTTCAATTACGGGTTCACAATCTCAGAGATTATTGTCATGATCGCCATCGGGTGGTTGATGACTACCCTTATGGTGGCGGAGCCGGCATGGTGATGCGGCCTGAGCCGGCTTTCAGGGCTCTAGCCGATCTTCGAGATGCAAACGTTATTGGTGAAGTGCTACTCCCGTCACCCGCAGGTGAGCCCTTTACGCAGGCGCTGGCCGAAAAACTCACTACCTTGGAACAGCTGGTTATATTCTGTCCTCATTATGAGGGACTTGATGAACGGGTCAACACCTTGGTTGACCGGGAGATCAGTCTCGGAGACTATATCCTGACCGGTGGTGAATTGCCGGCTATGGTTATGATTGATGCGGTGGTCAGGTTGTTGCCCGGAGTCTTGGGGTCTGCGGCATCGCTTGACGAGGAGAGTTTTTCTCCCTTACTGGAGTATCCTCACTATACCCGGCCGGCTGAATTTTCCGGTCTTAAGGTGCCTGAAATATTGCTTTCGGGCCACCATGCCAGAATCAATGAATGGCGGCGATTGCAGGCTTTAAGGCGAACCTTTGAACGGCGTCCCGATCTTCTGGTTCAAGCTAAACTGAGTGTTGTAGAAGAAGATCTATTGTCCCAATGGCAGCAGCAGGGCCATAGTGATAAGCTCGATAAGGGTTGATTTATATAAATAATTAAGTGTGAATATGGAGGATGGATTGCCCTCTGGCAGCCATCTATTATTTTTTCTGGAGAGAGCCAATGAACACAATTGCACAGATTGAACAAAACAGTATGCGTATGGATATCCCTCTTTTTAAGGCGGGAGATACCTTGAAAGTTCATGTCAAGATTCGTGAAGGTGAAAAACAGCGGATTCAGATTTTTCAGGGCTTTGTCTTGCGTCGTCAGGGAGAGAGCAGTCGCGAGACCTTTACCGTGCGTAAAGTTTCGGCTGGTATTGGCGTCGAGCGGACTTTTCCCCTGCATTCACCGATGGTTGACAAGATTGAACTGGTTAATCGCGGTCGCGTACGTCGGGCCAAGCTTTACTATATGCGTAACTTGCGTGGTAAGGCAGCACGGATCAGAACTATCAACTGATTTGCGGGGATCTATGGAATCAGGCATAGCTTCTGGTTATATTAACTGCTATCTATGCCTGATAGCTAAACCCTCTTTTCATGAGTGATTCCCCGAAAGAAGCCATAGTCAATATCATGACCCGTCTTGGACGGCCTTTGGTGGTTGGGGTTGATGAGGTTGGCCGGGGGTGTTTAGCGGGACCAGTGGTCGCGGCTGCGGCTCTGTTACCCCCTGATTTTTCCATAGCCGGGGTGGACGATTCTAAAAAATTAAGTCCAGAGCAACGGGAGCTGATTTTTAATCAATTAGTGAACTCCAGTATTCTCTTTGGCCTTGGCGTGGTCTCCGTTGAGGAGATAGACCAAATTAATATTCTGCAGGCGTCACTGAAAGCTATGGTCAAAGCTCTGACAGCAATGCGTCAGGTTTTTGACCTCGTGGTGGTTGACGGTCGTCAACGTTTGCCTTTGCACCTTCCTCAATACCCTTTGGTCAAGGGTGACTCCCTCTGCCTGCCTGTTGCGGCCGCATCGATTATTGCAAAAGTCGTTCGTGATCGTCAAATGCTCTACTATGATCGCCGTTTCCCCGAATATGGTTTTGCCCGTAATAAAGGTTATGGGACAATAGTTCATCGCCGGGCTCTGGCTCGTCACGGACCTTGCCTCTTGCATCGTCGCAGTTTTCGTTGTAAGGACATAGTGTGTGATGAGTGAAGATCAACGCCATAAACTCGGATGTTGGGGAGAGGCGCTTGCGGCTTCCTACTTGGAGAAGCAGGGACTGAGAGTCGTTGAGCGCGGTTTCCGTTGTCGTTTTGGTGAGATAGATATCATTGCGCAGATTTCTGAAGTTTTGGTTTTCTGTGAGGTCAAAACCCGCCGGCGGGAGACCTTCGGCGCACCCCAGGAAGCGGTCTCATGGTCGAAGCAGAAACGTTTGGTCAAGACGGCCGGTTGGTATCTCAATCAACACTCCTGGGATGGTGAACTACGTTTCGATGTGATTGCAATCCTAGCTCCGGCAGGCGGAGAACCCAAAATTGAGTGGATCCAGGACGCTTTTGTCTGGGAATAATCAACTATTCAGCTCAAACTGTCCCCTTCGAAGTAGGCGAAGCAAAGTTCGACGCCTTCTGTAGTAGCTTTATGAGGGAACTGAATAGTTAAAAACTATTAAGAGAATAATTGTTATGAGCAGTGATAAAGCAGAGTTTGAAATGCCTGAGGATGCGGCTGAAGTTGAGCGTCTTAACGATCCCGCCTGGATGCAGAAAACATTGGGCGAACTGGATGATAATCTGGAATCAGTTACCGATGAATTGAAGAAATCATACACCCAGATGGCGGCCGGGGTGGCTCAGATAGAAAAAGAGGTAAAAGAGGCTTTTGATGCGGGCGATGAGATGGCTTATCAGGCTGCCAAAATCAAAAAGAATATGATTCTTGAGAGATTAAGAGAACTTGAGGCCCTACAGCTGTGAAGGATATGGCCGAGTTTCTTTTTACGGCTGCGATGTTGCGGCGCACACCGCGCAGCGGCCTACAGTTTCTCGGCAGTGGTCGGGAGTCGGTGGCCGAGCACGTTTTTCAGACCATGATTGCCGGATATGTTTTGGCGAAGATGGAGCTTGAAAACGGGGTCGAAGTCGATGAAAAACGGCTTTTACAACTCTGCCTGCTGCATGATCTGCTTGAGGCTCGTACCGGAGATCATAACTACGTCAATAAAAAATATGTTAAAGTTGACGAAGCAGGTGCTCTTGAAGATATGTGTCGGCCCCTGTTTTTTGGGGCTGAGGTAGCGGCTCTGGTGCAAGAATTTGAAGAGAAAGCGAGTTCTGAGGCGCAACTGGCGGCCGATGCTGATCAATTGGCCCTGATGGTTCTGGTCAAGGAGCAGCATGATCTTGGCAATCCTTATGCTAGAAAATGGTTGACTGTAGCCCGGCAGCGTCTTTTGACTGAGTCGGGGCGGGCTTTAGCCAAAGGTCTCTATGAGAGTGACTGGGCTTCCTGGTGGTTCAGTAAAGATAGCAATGAGTGGTGGGTCAATGGTAAAAAGGGTAGAGGAGAGCAGTAGATGAAGAGATTATTGATGTTGCTTGCGGCCGGTTTTTTTCTGACCAGTTTTTTTTCAGTCTCTCTAATTCAAGCAGAAACCATCAAGATTCCAGTGGCCTCTCCTTTTACCGGGCCGCTCGCCTCTTTTGGTGAAGGGGTCAAGAATGGGGCCCTGCTTAAAGCCGAAGAGATTAACGCGGGGGGCGGCATTAATGGCCAGCAGATCGAGATTGTTTTAGGTGACGAACTTTGTGATCCCAAGGAAGCCGCGGCCGTGGCGACCCGTTTTGCCAGTGATCCCAAGGTTGCGATTGTGGTTGGTCATCTTTGTAGTTCAGCAACCCTGGCGGCTCTACCGATCTACAAAGAGGCCGGACTTGCCGCAATTACTCCAGCCTCGACCAATCCTGAAATTGGCAAATCCAGTCCTTACTATTTTCGCAATGTCTACAAGGACGATTTTCAAGGTGATTTTCTTGCTCGTTATGCCAAAAAGGTGCGTAATTTTAAGAAAATAGCCATTTTTTATGAAGTTAATGACTATGCTATGGGGCTCAAGGATGCTTTTGTCAGGCAGGCCAAAAAACTTGGTCTACAGGTGATCGGGGCCGAAGCTTATATGTCGGAAACAATCGATTTTAAGGCTTCACTGTCAAAATTCAAGATGATGCGTCCTGATGCCATCTTTATTCCGGGTTACGCTCCGCAGGCGACCCTGCTGATCTCCCAGGCCCGAAGTTTAGGGATTAAGTGTGCTTTTTTCGGGGCGGATGGTCTTGATGATGAGATTATGCTGAAAAATCCTGCCGCCGATGGCCTCTTTGTGACCACCCCTTTTCTGGTTGATCGAGGCGGGGTGATGGTTAAAGATTTTGTTGAACGCTACCGGCAGAAGTTTGCAATTGAACCCAACTGGTTTGCCGCCAACACCTACGACGCTGTTGGCTTAGCGGTTGCGGCGATTGCTGCAGCCGGACTTGATCGCGAGAAGGTGCGGGCCTATCTGGCCGGGATATCTTCAGAAGAGAAAGCCTACCAAGGGATTACCGGGGCGACCTACTTTGACGAGAATGGTGATTGCCTGAAAGCCGCTTTTGTTAAAGTCGTTAAAAATGGTCAATGGGTTAGTGCTGAAGAGCAACTTCAGTAGATTTTTATGCTTGCTGCAATTTTAGAACAATCTTCCCTTTTTCTTCAGCAATTGGTTAACGGCATAACCTTAGGGAGTATCTATGCCCTGATTGCTGTCGGCTATACGATGGTCTATGGGGTTATTCAGCTCATAAATTTTGCCCATGGTGAAATTTATATGATGGGCGCCTTTCTCAGCTTTTCTCTGCTTTCCGGATTTTTTGGTTTCGGATTGCCTTTCGGCCTGGCTGTCGTCTTATCTGTATTAGCTTGTGCCTTGGCCGGGGTTTTGCTCGATATTGTCGCTTATCGCCCTTTGCGTCGGGCGCCCCGCCTGGCAGCTTTGATAACGGCTATCGGTATGTCTATTTTCCTCCAGAATCTGGCCCTGTTGATCTGGGGAGGACAGATTCAGGCATTTCCCCAGAACTCTATTCCCGTTTTTTTTTCAGAACCGGCATTGCTGCTAGGTGATGTGGTGATCAGCTGGTTACAGGTGGTCATTTTGTCGACAGCGATTTTTTTAATGTTGGCTCTACATCTGATTGTTCACTATACGAGAATCGGTCGGGCCATGCGGGCCATATCTCAGGATAAGACAGCTGCAGCCTTGATGGGAGTCAACGTTGATAGAGTTGTCTCCTATACCTTTGCGATCGGATCCGGTCTTGGCGGGGTGGCCGGAATTCTGGTCGGCCTTTACTATAATGCCGTCTATCCGACGATGGGTTATTTTGCCGGCATCAAAGCCTTTGCCGCCGCTGTTTTAGGGGGGATCGGCAGTATTCCGGGGGCTATTTTAGGAGGTGGTATCTTGGGCCTGGCCGAAGTTTTTGGCGGTGGCTATATCTCATCCTCTTACAGCAACGGTATCGCTTATGCGGTGATGATTCTGGTCATTCTGGTCAAACCCACCGGTCTTTTTGGCCGCCACCAACGGGATAAAGCTTAGGTGACTGACCCATGCACTTAGACGATCGTCTCTTTAACGATAAAAGACTTTACCTGCCACTGCTGGCCGTCGTTCTAATTCTGCCCTGGCTGCCGATGGGGAGTGCTGGGCCTTATGTGCTCCGGGTTGCTACTTTAACCCTGGTCTATATGGTTCTCGCCTTAGGACTTAACGTAGTGCCCGGATTTACCGGTCTGCTCGATCTCGGATACGTCGGTTTTTTTGGCCTGGGGGCCTATACCGCCGGTCTTTTGACGGTTCATTATCAATGGAGTATCTGGCTGGTACTGCCTCTGGCGGCGCTTAACGGCGCTTTCTGGGGCGTCTTGCGCGGGGCTCCGACTTTAAGGCTCTCTGATGATTACTTTGCCATTGTCACCTTTGGTTTCTCTGAGCTGATTATTCTGGTTATTCGGAATGAGCTCTGGTTGACCCGGGGGCCCATGGGGGTTCCGGGGATTGCGCGGCCCGATATCTTTGGCAGAGTTCTTGATCAGCCCTGGCAGGCGTTTTATCTGATTCTATTTTTCCTGCTTCTGGTTTTATGGGTGGTGGTCAAGATTCGCAGCTCGCGTTTGGGGCGGGCCTGGTTTGCCGTGCGCGAGGATGAGATTGCGGCCGAATGTGTCGGTGTCAATGTCGCTACCTATAAAATTATTGCTTTTGCTTTGAGTGCCGCGATCGGGGCTCTGGCGGGGGCTTTTTATGCCCGCTGGTTCCGTTTTATTCATCCCGATATGTTTAAATTCTGGGAATCAATCCTGATCCTCTGCCTCATCGTTTTCGGGGGTATGGGGAGTATCACCGGAGCCCTGCTGGGCGCTCTGGTTTTGATTCCCTTAACTGAAGTTTTAAGAATTGTCCTGCCGGCTGAACTCAGTAACGCCCGCTATCTTCTTTTTGGTCTGATTATCGTCTTCATGATGCGGTGGCGACCGGCAGGCCTTCTGCCGGTTGAAAAAGAGTAAAGGTCTGATGATGGCCGAACCTAAAACCGGTGAGCTCCTTTTAAAGGCTCAAAAAGTGGTCAAAAGATTTGGTGGCCTGACAGCTGTCAAAGAGGTTTCGCTTGAGGTTCGGGCCGGCGAAATTGTCGGCCTGATCGGTCCCAACGGGGCTGGGAAAACCACTTTTTTTAACTGTCTCAATGCGGTTGCCGTACCGACTTCGGGAGAGATCACCTTTGCCGGTCACAGTTTGGTCAGCCAGGTCACTCCGGCGACCGGTCGCTTGATTTTCCGCTTCTCTCTGCTCTTTGCTCTGCTCTCTCTCCTCTGGCTGCCGCTGGCTTTAGGGGTGGTTTGGCCGGAGACCTTTTTTCGTATGGAAGCGGTTCTGGCACTCTCAACGCTGGCCCTTTTTCGCATATATCTGCTTAAACCTCTAAGGCATTTCCGGCCCTGGAGTCGGCTGTTGCTGATTATTTTTACCTTGGTTGATGGGGTTTGTGCCGCTTCCTGGCTTTGGCACAGTCCCGATTTTTCAGAGATTACTTTTTTCGATCTTTTTCCTTTTTATCCAATGCTTGTTCCGGGAGCCCTTGTGCTTCTAACTATAACGCCGGTTTTCCTTCTTCTCTTTAATCTGCCCCGGGTCAAAGAAGCTTTTGGCCAACATGTGCGGGCCGATGTTATCACGCGCTTGGGGATTGGTCGCACCTTTCAGAATATCCGGCTTTTCTCTTCCCTTTCGGCTCTTGATAATGTCAAGTTGGGGCGTCACTGCCGGACCCGAGCCAATTTCTTCGGTATTGTTCTGGGCCTGCCTCAGGCCCGTAAAGAGGAGCGCGATTCAGTTGCGAAAGCAACGGAGTGTTTAAAGTTTGTCGGTCTTGGTGAACAGCTTAAGAGTCGGGCCGGTTCGTTGCCTTACGGAGATCAACGTCGCCTTGAAATTGCCCGGGCGTTGGCCACTGAACCTAAACTGCTGCTTTTAGATGAACCGGCGGCCGGGATGAATCCGACCGAATCGGCCGCGCTTATTACTCTGGTGCGTCGGATCAGTCAGGCCGGAATTGCAGTTCTGATTATTGAACATGATATGAAGGTGATAATGAATCTGGCCGATCGTATCTATGTTCTTGATCATGGTGAGTTGATCGCTTCCGGTACCCCGTCTGAAGTGCGCCGCAACCCTAAAGTTATTGAAGCCTATTTAGGAGCCCAGCATGCCGCTGCTGAAGCTTAAAGATATTCATTACTATTATGGCAATATCCATGCTTTGAAGGGGGTTAACCTTGAGGTTTATGCCGGCGAGATCAGAACCCTGATCGGGGCCAATGGGGCGGGTAAATCGACAACCTTGATGGCGATCAGTGCGATCTTTAAACCCCAGCAAGGCGAAGTTTTTTATCATGGGACGACCCTTAAAGGCCGGGCGCCCGACGATATTGTCAAAGCCGGGCTCTGTCAGGTCCCGGAGGGGCGGCGCATCTTCCCGGGCTTGACAATTCAGGAAAATCTTGAGATGGGAGCCTATTGCCGGCGCGTAAAATCGGCGATTGCGGCAGATCTTGAGATGGTTTATGATCTCTTTCCGGTCTTAGGCGAACGGCGTCGGCAAGCTGGGGGTACGCTTTCCGGAGGTGAACAGCAGATGCTGGCGATTGGTCGCGCTCTGATGTCGCAGCCGCAGTTGTTACTGCTCGATGAACCATCTCTCGGGCTTGCCCCTCTGATGGTGGAAAAGATCTTTTCGATTATTGAGCGCATTGCCGGGGAGGGAATTACCATCCTATTGGTTGAACAGAACGCTCACGCCGCCCTTAATCTGGCGGATTATGGTTATGTGATGGAGACCGGCAAGATCATTCTGGAGGCGCCGGCGCAAGAATTATTGTGTGATGAACGGGTCAAAGAGGCCTATTTAGGGGAGTAATATGGCAAAGCAAATTGTTTGGCGGGTCGAAAAATCGTTACCTGTTGCAGATCCGGGCCTGCGGGCTTTTCTTATTTCTGAAAAACATGAATTTTTTACGCATTATCAGGAGTTGGCAGAAAAATTAAAGGTTTTCAAGGAGCGTGAACTTGATAAATCTCTCCTTTTGAGTGGTCCGCAACTAATCTCAGCTGACTTCTTCGTGCCGCTTAATCAATTTAAACATCTCAATATCTGGGAAGCCGTAAAATGCGGGGCTCTGCAGGCTTATAAAGAGGCTGTAGCGCTTAAAATTTCGCCCTTGATGCTGGTCCTTGATGCACCGGATGCCAGTGGTTTTCATAAAAAAGCGCTGGAAGGGATTGTTCTCGGTGCCTATGTTTATGAGCAATTTAAGGCCGCAACAAAAGACAAAGCGAAAGTGGCTTTTTATCCGGAGGTGGTTTTTGTGGTCGGTGGTCTCGATCTGCCTCTTATTCAGGCGGATTTGCAACGGATTGAAACGGTCTCTTTGACGGTTAATCGGGTGCGTGATCTGGTTAACCATCCACCCGCTTTTTTGGGACCGGAAGAGTTTGTTGATGAGGCGGTAAAAAGCGCCGGTAGATATGGTTTGCAGATCGATCTTTGGGATGAAAATCGTCTCTTAAAAGAGGGTTATAATGGTCTTTTAGCGGTTGGCCGGGGCAGTTGTAAGCCTCCGCGCATGGTAACGCTGACCTATGAACCGGAAGCTTTAGAGTCAAAATCCGTGGCTATCCCCCATGTGGTTCTGGTGGGTAAAGGGATTACTTTTGATTCCGGTGGACTTTCGCTCAAACCGGGAGCCTCTATGGTCGATATGAAATCTGATATGGCCGGGGCCGCCGCTGTGCTTGGCGCCTTAGAGATTATCGGTCAGCTCGGGGCCCAGGTCAAGGTTACCGGGATCTTAGCGCTGGCGGAAAATATGCCGAGTGGTGAGGCCCAGGCGCCGGGCGATATTATTGTTATGAAAAATGGCAAATCGGTGGAAGTTAAAAATACTGACGCTGAGGGTCGTCTTATTCTGGTTGATGCCCTGCAGCTCGGGGCCTCTTTACAACCCGATTACATGGTCGATGCCGCAACCCTGACTGGGGCCTGCCGCGTGGCTTTGGGGATTCAGGTGGCTGCCGTTTTAGGGCGTGATCGGGAGCTGATTGAGCGCCTTATCAAGTCGGGTGAGGAGAGTGGCGAGATTATCTGGGAGTTGCCGCTTGAAAAAGCCTACCTCGAAGATATGAAATCCGATTTTGCCGATATCTCCAATATCGGTAATAGCGCCTATGGCGGGACGATTACGGCATCACTTTTTTTAAGCGAATTTGTTCCCGAAGATATCCCTTGGGCTCATCTCGATATCGCCGGTCCCGCCTATCCCGGAAAAAAATGGAAATATTTCGCTCCCGGTGCCACCGGTTTTGGAGCCCGGCTTATGGCCGGATTGGTCAAAAATCTGGCGCAGTGATATCTAGAGTTTCCACAAAAAGTCAGGATTTTATACCGTCCACCTCTAGGGTGGTAAACAACCTCTGGCTGCATGTCGGCGCTCTACTCTGAGCAAACTCGGCGGCGTCTCCATCCTCGATAACCATGGTTATCGAGGCGGCGCTGCTCTCTTTATCTTTTAGCTGGCTGGCCATGTCAAATTCAGGCAGATCAGCAATGCGTGTCTTCCGGATTATGGTTTAGTCCTCCAGCATTCTTTCGTTTTGTTTGGCTTTTGCAGGTATTGTGAATTGTGGGGCAAGTAATACTTTACTAAAAGACTTGGTTATGCTAGTGTAGTATTTAACAATAGCATAACACGTTTGCTTTAGGGGTATTGCCATGCTTAAGGAGATACAGTTAAAACTAGGCTGTGTTTTGTTTATAGTGTTCATGATGGCTTCTGCCGCTGCCTCTCAAGTAACCGGTCCCTGTTCAGATTGTCATACTATGCACAATTCCCAAAACAATTTAGCGATGACTTTCGATAGCAGTGCAACTCCAAATTCATTCCTTCTCCGTGGTACCTGTCTCGGGTGTCATGCCCAGGGTGGGAGTTCTCGGATTGTAGATGGTATGCCTCAGGTCAGTCATATTGATGCGACGGACCTCGCCGCCGGAAATTTTGCCTATATATGGGGGGGTAAGGGGTCTGGGGCAGACGATGCTAAAGGGCATAACGTTATAGATTTTGGCTACCTGGAGAATGTCTTGGAGAAACCTCCAGGAGGTGGCCACGCGCCACTGCGAGAAAAACTGACCTGCGCTGGCTTGAATGGTTGTCACGGGTCGGTTGCTGAGACTGATGCCTTGATTTCGCTATCAGGGGCCCATCACGAAGTCAGTAGTGTCATCGACGGTCGAAGCGTTGGTACCAGTTACCGCTTTATTGACAGGGTTGTCGGTGGAGAAATTGATGACTGGGAGAATCGGGACAGTTCCCATCACAATGAATACCACGGCCACAAGGAGCCCTATTCAGGACTCCTTTGTACAAATTGTCATAGTGCGCATCATGGTGCTGCAGATGGTTTGCCGATACATTCAACTATCTCTGATTTCTGTACTAAATGTCACTGGAAGATGCATGATATTGACACTGCAGGGGATGGTATATGGATCCGCCACCCTTCAGATATTATCATTCCTGATGCAGGAGAATATGCTAGTTATACAACCTATAATATTGATGCCCCCGTGGGTCGGGAAATAGTGCCGGCAGTTTCAGGTGGAGATAATAATATTGTAACTCCGGGCACTGACATCGTAACCTGTCTTTCATGTCATAAGGCACATGGGTCAGATTACCCTGATATTTTGCGTTGGGATTATACAGCTATTACTGCCGGTGGAGGGGAGAGTAGCAGCGGTTGTTTTATTTGTCACTCAACCAAAGATAATTGAGTTATCATTATTCTTATTTGAGGTTTAATATTGACTTATAATTTGCCACGTATTATTACTCTCTTGATGAGAGTGGAAAATAAACTGTGGGTTATTATATCCATAAGGTTGGTTGATGGGTCCCCTTTGAAACAGGCAGCTCTTTTTGTATAGTATTTTTTCAAGGCTGAAAAATTCTTGTTGTTGGTAAAGGTTTGAATGGTTTAGGGCGTTGAGTCAGATTTCTGAGCTTAACGACTAATTCATGGAACGCGATTTTTGATAAACGTAGTTGCTCTCCGATTGCAGTTTACACTCTCTTCTTGTAGTTTTCTGTTGTGTCATCAAAATTGTAAAAATAATGTTTAAAGCGGACAAATTTCGTTTTGCTATTGACCGGGGTGGCACCTTTACCGATATCTATGCCGAGGTGCCGGGGGAGTCTGGAGTCCGGGTTGTGAAACTGCTCTCTGAAGATCCTAAGAACTATCCTGATGCCCCGCGCGAAGGGATTCGCCGGATTATCTCTGCGGTTAAAGGTCGGGATCTCAAGGCCCAAGAGTTGCCGACCCAAGAGATCGAATGGATTCGCATGGGGACTACGGTCGCGACCAATGCCTTACTTGAAAGAGAGGGGGCCCGTTGCGCTCTACTGGTCACCCGAGGGTTTCGCGATATCCTTAAAATTGGTAACCAGGATCGGCCACTGCTTTTTGATCTTGAGATCAGAAAACCGGAGCTGCTTTATGAAGAGGTCGTCGAGGTCGATGAGAGGCTCCGATTGCTGCGTGATGATGAAGATCCAAAAATTCTTGAGGGTCTGAGGGTCGTTACCGGGATTACTGGAGAGCGGCTTGGGGTTTTGGCAAAACCCGATCCCGATAAAATAAAGGTGGCTTTGCGGGCCTTAAAGGCCAAAGGGATAGAGAGCCTGGCGGTGGTCTTGATCCACGCTTATGCCTGGTCCGAACACGAGTTGCTGATTGGTGAGCTGGCCCGTGAGGTCGGTTTTAGCCAGATTTCTCTCTCTTCCCAGGTGATGGCGATGGTCAGAATGGTACCGCGTGGTGATACGGCAATGGTTGATGCCTACCTGACCCCTCATATCCGGACTTATCTTGAAAGTTTTCGTCGGGGTTTCAAGGATGGGCTGGCCGGTTGTAATCTGCAGTTTATGCGCTCTGATGGTGGTTTGACAGCAGCGCATGATTTTACCGGCAGTCGGGCGATTCTTTCGGGACCGGCTGGTGGGGTTGTGGGTTATGCCAAGACCTCCAGTGCTTTTACCAAAGAGGGCCTTAAAACTCAGGTTATAGGTTTTGACATGGGCGGGACTTCAACCGATGTTTCCCGGTTTGGGGGTGATTATGAACTGGTGCATGAGACTGAAACCGCCGGGGTTCGGGTGCAGGCGCCGCAGCTTCATATTAAAACCGTGGCTGCCGGGGGCGGCTCGCGCCTCTTCTATGATAATGGCATGCTTAAGGTCGGGCCGGAATCGGCTGGAGCCCATCCGGGGCCGGTCTGTTATCGCAAAGGTGGGTATCTGGCGTTGACCGATGCCAATCTGGTTCTGGGAAGATTGCAGCCGGATGATTTCCCCCATATTTTTGGCCCTGATGAGGATTTGGCCTTAGATCTTGAGGCTTCGCGCCGGGCTTTTGCCAGTTTGACCGAAGTTATTAATCGGGATTATGCTAAACAAGGCCGTCGTCCCATGACTCTCGAAGAGGTTGCCCTCGGATTTATTCAGGTTGCCAATGAGGTGATGGTGCGGCCGATTCACGAGATTTCGGTCTTGCGCGGTTTCGATATAAAAGAGCATGTTTTAGCGACTTTTGGTGGTGCCGGGCCGCAGCACGCGGTCGCCGTGGCCCGGGCTTTAGGTATCAAAAAGATTGTGATCCACCGTTATGCCGGGATTTTATCAGCTTACGGTATGGGATTGGCAGATGTTGTCGTTGAAAGGCAGCGCCCGGCAGCCGGGATTTTTTCGGATGAGAGTCGGCCCGGCTTATTTGACAGCCTTGCCGAACTACGCCAGGATGGAGAAGCTGAACTTGCAAGTCAGGGTTTTGCCTTGGCTCTAATCAGTTCAACCCTCTATCTGAATCTGCGTTATCAGGGAACCGACACCGCTTTGATGGTAGCTGTTCCTGAGGATGGCGATTTTGCCGGGAAATTTGCCAATCTCTATCAACGTGAATTTGGTTTTGTCTTAAGTGGCCGTGAGATTGTAGTTGATGATATAAGGGTACGTTCAGTTGCCGCCGGGGCCGGTCTTCGCAGTCATGAATTGATGGTGTCGGTGGCCCCGGCTCTGCCTGAGCGCTCAGTCTCCTGTTATTTTGCCGAGGGCTGGTTACAAACTCCGGTTTACCGTCTTGAAAAGCTTTTGGCCGGCGATGAAATTTCAGGTCCCGCTCTGATTATGCATGATACTGCTACGGTGCTGATCGAGCCGGAGTCGCAGGCTCGAATAAGTTCCAGCGGTGATATCGAGATTGAGGTTGGCGGCGGGGCGGTTAAGCTTACAGCGGCAACTGCCGTCGATCCGGTCCAGCTGGCGATCTTCAGCAATCTTTTCATGTCAATTGCCGAACAGATGGGCCGCACCCTGCAGAAGACCTCGATTTCGACTAATATCAAGGAGCGTCTCGATTTTTCCTGTGCCCTTTTCGGTCCCGGTGGTGAACTGGTCGCCAATGCTCCGCATCTGCCGGTTCATTTAGGGGCCATGAGCGAAGCTGTTAAAGCCCAGATCCGTCTGCATAACGGGATTTTTCAAGAAGGCGATGTCTTAGTTTCCAATCATCCTGCTACCGGGGGCAGTCATCTGCCCGATATTACGGTTATTACTCCAGTCTTAAAAGATGGCAGAGCGATCTTTTTTGTTGCCAGCCGTGGTCATCATGCCGATATTGGCGGTATCTCACCGGGATCAATGCCGCCTTTTTCGCGCTCTCTGGCGGAGGAGGGGGCCGCGATTAAATCCTTTAAGCTGGTTAAGGGTGGGATTTTTCAGGAAGAGGGGATCAGCGCCTTGTTGAAAGCGCCTGGTGGCTTATCACGGGCCGCTGACGAGAAGCAGATCAGCGGCACCCGGACCCTGGCCGATAACCTCTCCGATCTCAAGGCCCAGGTTGCCGCCAACCGCAAAGGCATTGAACTTGTTTTTGAGATGGTTGAGCACTACTCTTATGCCGTGGTTCAGGCCTATATGAAACATGTGCAGGAGAGGGCTGAGTTGGCCGTGCGTAAAAGTCTTAAAGATTTGGCCGCTACGGTTGTTGGTGGCGACGACGACAAATTGCAGTCTGCCGTGATCCGGGCTCAGGACTTTATGGATGACGGGACGCCGATTTGTCTGACCTTGACGATTGATCGCAAAGAGGGCAGCGGTATTTTTGATTTTGCCGGAACCGGCCTCCAGGTCTGGGGCAACACCAATGCCCCCTTAGCGGTCACCAAATCGGCGATTCTTTATGCCCTGCGCTGCCTGATCAAAGAGGAGCTCCCTTTAAATCATGGAGTATTGGTGCCGATTACGATTCGGGTTGAACCCGGCTGCCTGCTTGATCCCGATCCCGAAGCGGCGGTGGTTGGCGGTAATGTTTTGACATCACAACGGGTTGTTGATGTTATCTTAAAAGCTTTCGGGGTTGCTGCAGCATCCCAAGGTTGTATGAACAATCTGACCTTCGGGAATCAGAACTTCGGTTATTACGAAACTTTAGGTGGTGGGGCCGGGGCCGGTCCCGGTTGGCACGGGCAATCCGGGGTTCATTCCCATATGACTAATACCCGGATTACCGATCCCGAAATTTTGGAACGTCGCTATCCGGTTCTCTTGCGCAAGTTCTCTTTACGTTCCGATTCGGGCGGTGCCGGGCAATTTCGCGGCGGTGATGGTCTTATCCGGGAGATCGAATTTCTAGCCCCCTTAAATGCCGCAATTCTTTCCGAACGTCGGGTCTTTGCGCCCTATGGTCTTAATGGAGGCAGTCCTGGAGAACGGGGGCGCAATACTTTTATTCGGGCCGACGGCCGCAAAGTTAATTTAGGCGGTAAAAATGAGGTCAAAGCCATGGTCGGTGATCGTCTGCGCATTGAAACTCCGGGGGGCGGGGGTTACGGGGTCTTATGATTTTGGCCAACTCGAAGGAATGGTGTAATTACGGCACCTGAGGCGATGAAGATACCGGTCACGGCAAAGCCTAAGCCGAAATGGCCGGCATCGCCGCATAAGCCAATCATATAGGGAACCACGCCACCGCCGAGCAGAAAAGCCAGCGAAATTGTCATGGCCACGACAATATTGCGAGATGCAGCTGGAGCGCTGCTGGCAAGCAGGGCAAAAGCGGCCGGGAAAAAAGATACAGCCAGAAGGGGCTGCAGAAAAACCATGGCTTTGGCCAGGTTAAGAGCTGGTCCGGGAACCAGGCCCAGGGTGAAGGTTATGATTCCGGTAATGCTTAAAACTAAAATCAGAGTACGGCGGGCGCCGATGTGGTCTGTAGCCCAGCCGCCGAAAAAAACGGTGATTACGGTAAAGCCGCGCGACAGACTGATCAGTTTGTTGGCGGATTCATGAACCATACCAAAATGGCTGACCAGATAGGCGGGCAGCATATTGAAGAGGCCCATGGTTGAGGCGATCCCGAGAGTAAAAAGAAAGACCATGATCCAGAGGCTCGGCATGGTGACCAGGGTGCGAAAGGTTTCAAGCCGGGGCGCCTCGCTGTAAAAGCGCCCCCCGGAGCTGAACTTAAGAAATAACAGGCCGAGAGTAATTGAGATAATTCCCGGAGCTACCAGAACCATGCGCCAGGAGAGGTGGCCAATCATCATGGCTGTGATCAAGGGGGCCAGGGTAAAAGCCAGATTGGGGGCGAGTTCGTGAATGGCCAGAGCTTTACCCCAATGTTGTTTTTCAATCTTGTCGGTTAAGGTGGCGATGGCGCTGGGCAGATAGGGCCCGCAGCTAAGACCCAGGAACAAGGCGATCAGGCGCAGAGTGTTGAGGCTCTGGCAGGTGGCGCCCAGCAACAGGACGCTGCCGGTGGCGATGGCGCTACCGGCCAGAATCAGTCGGTGAGGCAATCGGGCCGAGAGAAAGCTTGATCCTAAAAGGGCCGCGAAATAGCCGCAGGAAAGGTAGATAAAGAGAGACGCCGCCGCCGCATGGCCGATTTTTAACTCCTCTTCAAGGATCGGAAGCAACGGTGAGAAAAGGACGCGGGCGAGAAAATTAAGCAGGAAAAGTGAAGTTAGAAATAGTATCCAGGGCAGTTTGCTCCTGAAATAAGGTGGCTTGTTTTGGTTCATTGTGGGTTTCCTTAATCTGTTCTGGTTTGGTCTCTATGATTTTAGGGGGATAAAAAATGGCTCATAAAACACTTAAATCGGGATACCCAGAACTGGCTGAGCGTCTCAATCATTTTCCGCAAGGGGCTCCGGTTTCAGAGCTCCTCTTCAAGATTCTCAAGGTGCTTTTTAATGAACGGGAAGCGGCTCTGGTTTCGTTGTTACCGATAAAACCTTTTAAGGCGGAAAAAGCGGCAACCATCTGGAAGATGGAGCTCAATGGGGCTCGCAAAATTCTTGATGAACTGGCCGATCGTGGCCTGCTCGTTGATATTGATGAAGATGGTCAATCCGTCTATGTACTACCACCGCCGATGGCTGGTTTTTTTGAATTTTCTCTGATGCGGACGCGCACCGATATCGATCAGAAATATTTGAGTGAACTTTTTTATCAATATCTTAATGTAGAAGAAGATTTTGTCCGCGAACTTTTTGTCCAGGGCGAAACCCAGCTCGGCCGCACCTTTGTCCATGAACCGGCGCTCTCTTCAGATAATGCTCTCTATGTTCTCGATTATGAACGGGCGACTGAGGTCATTGAGACGGCCAGCCATATGGCTGTAGGGCTCTGCTACTGCCGTCATAAGATGGAACATCTGGGTAAAGCCTGCAAGGCGCCACTCGATATCTGCATGACCTTTAACAGTAGCGCCGCCTCCCTTATCAAACACAAGATTGCCCGCCCGGTTGAGCGTCAGGAGGGTATTGATCTGCTGCAAAAAGCTTACGAGTATGAGCTTGTCCAGTTTGGTGAAAATGTCAGACAACAAGTCAACTTTATCTGTAACTGCTGCAGTTGTTGTTGTGAGGCAATGATTGCCGCCCGCCGCTTCGCTTTTCTCAATCCAGTGCACACGACCAATTTTATCCCTGAAATCGATCATGAAAATTGTACGCTATGTGGAAAATGCGTTAATGTCTGCCCGGTGCAGGCGCTCTCACTGGCCAGTGCCAATGATCCCAATGATAAAAAGAGAAGGGTAGTCCGTTTCGAGGAGAAACTCTGCCTCGGGTGCGGGCTTTGTGTCAGGGCCTGCAGTGAGAAAAAGATTATTCTGCAATCGCGGCCAAAGCGGGTGATTACGCCGTTTGACGGTACCCATCGGGCTGTGGTTATGGCTCTTGAGAGAGGTCAGCTTCAGAATCTTATATTTGACAACCGTCTGCTCTGGAATCATCGGGCGCTGGCCGCAGTTTTGGGGGTTATCCTGAAATTTCCACCCGTGAAAAAAGTTCTGGCCAGTCGTCAGCTTAAATCGCGTTATCTGGAGGCGCTGCTCCAGCGGCTTCCGGTGTAAGCGCAAAATTCAGAAAAAGTATAACACGATCTTTTTTTAGAGTAAAGATGAAGTGATTTTTCGCGATGGATTGTACTCCGGGGAAAATATGTTTTTACTTTTTTGGCTCGTCTGGACGATCAGTCTGGGGTCGTTTTCTGATCTGGTAGTTGCCGCTCAGATCAGGAACGGCTTTTTTGCCATTGATATAGTAGATATATTATGATATTTGCAGTGGTGATCCTGCAGGCAGTATGCGTCTGTGAACCCTTTTGTGGAAAAGAGCCATAGCGGCCGCCGTATGGTGGCCTTTTTTAATTTATGCAGATAGTTGTTAATGAAGAGTTTTTCCAAGTTGAGGCCGGGGTCTCTCTTTTTGAACTGCGTGATTGCCAGAAACCGAATGCCGATCTGGTAATTGTCAACGGTTATCCGGTTGATGAGGACCAAAAACTCAAAGATGGCGATCGAGTGGTTTTGCTTTGTCACGGCGAACAGCCGACAGCAACGGATCTTGAAGCCCTGATGCGGGCTCGTCATACGCCAGGTGTACACGAAAAAATCAAAAACAGCTGTGTCGGTATTGCCGGTGTCGGTGGGCTTGGTTCAAACATTGCGGTCGCTTTGGCCCGGGTCGGGGTTGGAAAACTGGTGGTTGCTGATTTTGATCTGGTTGAGCCTTCCAACCTGAATCGGCAGCACTATTTTATCGATCAGATCGGTCTGCCGAAAGTGCTGGCTTTGCGGGATCTTATAGCGCGTATCAATCCCTTCGTTGAGCTAAAAGCTATTCATGAAAAAATTACTTCCGTCAATCTGCCAACTTATTTTTCCGGGGTTGATGTTATGGTTGAAGCTTTTGATGTGGTCGCTCAGAAAACCATGTTGGTCAGCCATTTTTTAAGTAACTTTCCGCAGATACCGTTGGTGGCGGCTTCGGGGATGGCTGGCTATGAACCTGCAAACAGTATTACGACCCGTAAAGCAGCTGAAAATCTCTATATCTGTGGTGACGCTGTGACTGCCGTAGAGCCGGGTCAGGGTTTGCTGGCTCCCCGGGTCGGGATTGCCGCACATCATCAAGCCAATGCGGTTTTAAGACTACTGCTTGGTGAAGAACCTTAAAGGAACGAAGATCTATGCGTTTGTCTGTCAACGGTCAAAACCGGGAATCTCCGGAGCTTATCAATATCTTGGAGCTGCTTGAAACCCTGGAGCTTAATCCTGAGCGGGTCGTGGTTGAGCTGAACCGGGATATTTTGACAGCCGATAGATATGCTGATACCCGGCTTAGGGATGGTGATACTTTGGAGTTGATCCAGTTCGTTGGTGGTGGTTGAAGTCAATTATTTTTAGAAACTACGGGATATTCTTATTATGGATAAATTAATAATCGCGGGCCGTTCCTTCAACTCAAGACTTTTAGTTGGAACTGGAAAATTTGCCTCGAATCAGGCGATGGTTGCGGCCATGGAACATTCGGGCTCAGAAATTGTTACGGTTGCCCTACGTCGGGTTGATATTGACAACCCCGAGGATTCGCTGCTCTCCCATATCGATCGTCAACGTTATCTGCTTTTACCTAACACCAGTGGGGCCCGCGATGCTTCAGAGGCGGTGCGATTAGCCCGTCTGGCTCGGGCGGCCGGATGTGAGCCCTGGATAAAGTTGGAGGTTACGCCTGATCCCTACTATCTGCTTCCAGATCCAATCGAGACCTTGAAAGCGGCGGAAATCCTGGTTAAGGATGGTTTTATTGTACTCCCCTATATGCCGGCCGATCCAGTTTTAGCCAAGCATCTGGAAGAGGTTGGGGTTGCCACCTTAATGCCTTTAGGCGCCCCGATCGGTAGCAATCGCGGGGTCCGCATGCGCGATCTGATTGCTATAATCATTGAACAGGCGACGGTGCCGGTGGTTGTCGATGCCGGTCTTGGTGCTCCCTCGCATGCGGCCGAAGCGATGGAGATGGGCGCTGATGCAGTTCTTGTCAATACCGCTCTAGCTGACACCCCGGATCCGGCAGCCATGGCTTCGGCTTTTCGCAAAGGAGTTGAAGCCGGTCGCCAAGCCTATCTTGCAGGGCTCGGTCCACAGCGCCAGAAAGCCCAAGCCTCAAGCCCTTTAACCGGATTTTTGAGGGACAAATAATGAGTTTTCTGCAAGAACTTCAGCAATATCCGCAAACCCAATTGCGTGAGCGCATTCTGGCTACGACCCCGGCCCAAATAGATCAAGCTTTACGACGGCCTCGTTTAAGCCCCGAAGATTTTGCCTCTCTGCTCTCACCGCAGGTCAGTGATGACCAGCTTGAAGAGATGGCGAGCCAGGCCCATCGCATCACCTCTCAGCGTTTTGGCCGTATCATTCAACTCTATGCCCCTCTCTATCTTTCAAATGAGTGTCATAACGGCTGTAAATATTGTGGTTTTAATGCTGATAATGATATGCCGCGAAGAACCTTGACTATGCCTGAAATTGAAGCTGAGGCTCAGGTCTTGCGCCAGCATGGTTTTCGGCACCTCTTACTGCTTACCGGAGAGGCTCCGAAAGTGGCTGGCATCGATTTTCTGGAAGCGGCCATCAAGCAGATTAAACCGCTCTGTGGCTCGATCTCAATCGAGGTTTTCCCCATGGATTTTGACGGTTATGTGCGGATGGTAAAGGCTGGCGTTGATGGTTTAACAGTCTATCAGGAGACCTATAATATTGAACTCTACCGGGAACTGCATCCCTACGGTCCGAAAAGTAATTATGAATTTCGTCTGCAGGCGCCGGAAGCGGCCGGCGAAGCGGGTCTGCGGCGGATTGGGGTTGGGGCTCTGTTGGGTTTGGGTGACTGTTTGACCGATGTCTTCTATACTGGTCTGCACGCCCTCTATCTGGCCCGGCGTTTCTGGCGTACCCAGGTTACCATCTCTTTTCCACGCTTGTGTCCGGCAGAGGGCGGTTTTCAGCCGCGCAGTCTGGTTTCTGATCGGCAACTGACCCAGTTTATCTGTGCTTTACGCCTCCTGATTCACGATGCCGGGCTAATTCTTTCAACCCGGGAAAGTTCTGAGTTGCGTGATAATCTACTGCCTTTGGGGATTACTCAGATGAGTTCCGGTTCCTGTACGGCCCCAGGTGGTTACAGTGATGAGAGTGATGAAGGTCAACAATTTGCCATTAGTGATGAGCGTAGTCCGGCGGAGTTCGCGAAATTGCTCGCCGCGCGTGGTTATGAAGCGGTCTGGAAAGATTGGGACAATGCCTTTTTGGAAAGTGCCAAGCTCTAATGTTACGGATTGCCCTTTTTATCCTCTGTACTATCTTTTTTGTGCGTTTTTCCCGGCGCGCCTTAACTAATCCGGGGAGTCACGGTTTCTATCGCTTCTTTGTCTTCGAAGGGCTTCTGATTTTAGTTTTGCGAAATCAGCCCTACTGGTTTGAAAATCCATTTTCTTTTCTGCAGCTCATCTCCTGGTCTCTTTTGTTGGTCTCGGTTTTTTTTGTGGCTTACTCTTTTTTCCTTCTAAGACGGTGCGGCGGCCATGCCGAACGTGAGGAGGTGCCGGAGAACCACTCTTTTGAAAATACGGTTGCGGTGGTCGAAGAGGGTCTCTATCGCCATGTCCGACATCCGATGTATGCCTCGCTTCTCTTTTTAGGGTGGGGGGCTTTTTTCAAACAGGTTAATTTTTTGAATCTTATCATAGTTCTTTTGGTCAGTGCATTCCTCATAGTGGCAGCAAAGGTTGAGGAACGTGAAAATGTAATCTTTTTTGGCCCGGAATATGCCGATTACATGCAGCGGACGCGGATGTTTATTCCCTGGCTGTTGTAAAATAAGAGTCAAGGTTTTATGAAAAAAGTTTTAGTACTTTACTATTCGCAAAGCGGCCAACTTGAAAAGGTTTTGAAGCGGATTGTTTCACCCCTGGAGCAAGATGATAGGGTAGAGTGTGATTATTGTGAAATCAAGCCGCTGAGTCCATATCCTTACCCCTGGCCTTTTTATAAATTTTTCAATACTTTTCCCGAAGCGGTCTATCTTGATGGCTGCGCTGTGGAAGCGTTCGAGTTTGACAAAGAGTACGATTTAATTATTCTGGGTTACACTGTCTGGTTTCTCTCGCCTTCGATACCGGTGACCGGTTTCTTGCAGAGTCAAGCGGCTCGACGCATCTTTAAAAATAAGCCGGTTGTGACCGTAATCGCCTGTCGTGATATGTGGTTGCTCGCCCAGGAGAAAATGAAATCATTGCTTGATGATCTTGGGGCCCGGCTTGTCGATAACGTGGTGCTGACGGATCAAGGGAGATCGCTCTACACCTTCGTGACGACGCCGCGGTGGCTCTTGACTGGGAAAAAAGATGCTTTCTGGTTTTTTCCCAAAGCTGGGATTTCTGAGGCGGTCATTGTTGCGGCTTCACGTTTCGGCGAACGTTTGTGCAAGGCTTTACACAAAGACGAAGAGATAAGTGGTGCTTCGATGTTGTGCAATCTGGGGGCCGTTGATGTCAACGGAAAACTGATAGCGTCCGAGCGTATCGCTCACCGCAGTTTTTTGATTTGGAGTCGTTTGATTAAAAAAGCGGGTCCTCCAAATTCCCGAGGGCGCAATATAGTGATTACGATCTATGCGATTTTTCTACTGCTCTTGATAGTGACGGTTGTGCCTTTGAACCTGTTGATACGTAAGCTCATCTATCCTTTTAAAAAAAATACTATTGACGAAGCCGTCACTTACTATGAACAGCCTTCAGGTAAATAATTGAGAGAATATATGTTACAAAAGGTTTATATCAATAAGGTTGCGGCTTTTTTGCCGAACCAGCCGGTTTCAAATGAGGCGATGGAGTCGGTTTTAGGGCAGGTGGGTGAACGGCCCTCACGGGTTCGTAAACTGATTTTGCGCAGCAACCAGATTACTTCCAGATATTACGCAGTTGACCCGGATACGGGCGCAGCGACCCATACTAATGCTGAGCTTGCAGCTCAAGCTATTCGTAAACTTGGCGAGCAGGGCTGTGCCATCGATGAAATAGCGTTACTGGCTTGTGGTACGGCTTTGCCGGACCAGCTAATGCCGAATCACGCTTTGATGGTTCACGGAGAACTTGCTATTCCTTCCTGTGAAGTTGTTGCGACCGCCGGAATCTGTTTGGCCGGAACCATGTCACTGAAATATGGCTATCTTGCGATTCTTTCGGGGCAGAGTAAAAATGCGGTGGCTACCGGTTCGGAGAATATCTCATCGATGATGCGCGGCTCAAGTTTCGCAGAAGAGATCGATTCACGTGTCGCTCAGCTCGAGAAAAATCCGGCAATTGCTTTCGAGAAAGATTTTTTGCGTTGGATGTTGAGTGATGGTGCCGGGGCGGTCTGGATGAGTGATAGACCAAATTCCGAAGGGCTCTCCTTGCAGGTTGATTGGATCTATCAGAAGTCCTATGCCAACGAGCTTGAAGCCTGTATGTACGCTGGAGCCGACAAACTTGAAAATGGTTCTTTAAAGGGATGGCGCGAGTATCTTCCCCAAGAGCTGTTGGAGCAGTCAATTTTCCCGATCAAACAGGATGTTAAACTGCTCAATGAGAAGATTGTTGAGTATACGGTGACGAAACCTCTTTTAGAGCTTGTGGGGCAAGGTAAAGTTGATGCGGGAAGGGTTGACTGGCTCCTGCCGCATTACTCGTCAGGTTTTTTTCGCGACAAGGTTTACGAAGGGATGCTGGAGGCCGGTTGCGATATTCCCCAAGCAAAGTGGTTTACAAATTTAAGTTCGAAAGGCAATACGGGTTCGGCCTCAATCTATATTATCCTGGAAGAACTTTTTAACTCAGGTTCTTTGAAAAAAGGGGAGAAACTGCTCTGTTTTATTCCCGAAAGCGGCCGTTTTTCAACCGCATTTATGCATCTGACGGTGGTCTGAGTGGAGAGCGCAGCGGTTCCTCAGGATAATGTCTCGACTCTCGCCAACCATAAAAAAGCGATCTACGCGACCAGCGTGACGGGTGAATATGCGATTGTCGCATCGTCCGGTTGGCAAGTAGAAGCCGAGGTTACAACCCAGGCGCTTCAAGAACTTGAGCGTCTGGCGGAAGAAGCCTATGAGTCTGTGGTTGTCGGCAAATTCGCGCCATTGTATTTTCATATGTACAATCAAAGAATGGATCTGTCGACCCTGGCCCAGGCGAGTGGAATTTTCAAGTGGCGCCTTAAACGTCATCTCAAGCCGTCGGTTTTCGCCAAGCTTTCTCAAGAGTTGATTGAGGGTTATGCCGAGACCCTGGGGTTAAGTGTGGAAGAACTTTGTCGCTTACCGCAACGAGGGGGGAGCGGTGCCTAGCCAGACTTTTGAACATACCCATTCAGCTCATTGTGAGAGTGGGGTTATGTCGTCAATGATGCGTCATCATGGTTTGCCACTATCCGAAGCGATGGTCTTCGGTCTCTCCGGTGCCTTGATGTTTGCCTATATCCCGTTTGTCAAACTTGGCGGGATGCCGCTGATTGCCTATCGCAGTATGCCGAAAGCGATTATTAAAGGGTTGCAGAAAAATCTTGGGGTCAAGATGAAGATGCAGACCTTTGCCGATTCTCAACAAGGGACAAAAGCTCTGGATGATCTGTTAGATCAAGGTGAAATTATTGGTGTCCAGAGTTCGGTTTTTTGGCTCCCCTATTTCCCCGAGGAGATGCGTTTTCATTTTAATGCTCACAACCTGATTGTTTACGGTAAAGAGGGAGCTGAATATCTGATCAGCGACCCGGTTTTCGAGGCCCCGGTGCGCTGTCAGGTTAAAGCGTTGGAGAAGGCGCGTTTTGTCAAAGGGGTGATGGCACCGAAAGGTTTGCTCTACTATCCGGTGAAAGTCCCTGAAACCATCGATTATGAAATTATTATTTCGAAAGTTGTCAAGAAAACTGCTAAGGCGATGTTGAAAACGCCGGTACCGATTGCTGGCATACGCGGGATCCGGGCTTTAGCGAAATCCATCGGCAAACTGGAGAAAAAAGAGCTTCGTTATGCGAAGCTCTTTTTGGGTCATATTGTCAGGATGCAGGAAGAGATTGGTACGGGAGGTGCGGGTTTTCGTTTTATCTATGCCTCATTTCTGCAGGAGGCGGGTACTATAATCGAGAGTGATAAGCTTAAAGAGGCGTCGCAGATAATGACTCTTGTCGGCGATCAGTGGCGCGAATTTGCCCTGATGATAGCCAAAGCGATCCGCAGCAAAAAGAGCCAGAAAATTGATTTTATAGCTTTGCAAACTAAACTCGAAAGCGTTGCCAATGCCGAAGCTGAAGTTTACAAAAAACTCCTTTGAAGGTGTTAAAATATCCGATCTGTCTCGGGTGGGGTCATTGCTGGACAGAGGGCAACCGGGATAATCGCGTGAGTCAAAATCTTGACTTGCCATTTGTCCAGCTTTGGCCCCGTTTATGAGGGCGCACCCCAAGGGCACTTCCTCGCTGTGCTCACGGCGAAGCAAAGCAGCTTAGCGTTCTCGAATGTCTTAACTTGATTAAAGTGACCCTTTCATGATCGTAATCAAAAATCTCGTCAAGCGTTACGACGATCTTCTCGCTCTGGATCATCTCGATCTAAGGGTTGGCACAGGTGTCATCTTTGGCCTGCTGGGGCCCAATGGGGCTGGGAAAACGACGCTGGTCTCGATTCTTAATGGATTGACCGGTTTTCAAGCGGGCGAGATCGAAGTTTTTGGATTGTCGTTGTCTAAAGAGCTTGCCGAGATCCGCAGACGCACGGCTTTTATTCCTCAAACTCTGGCGCTCTATGAAAATTTGAGTGTCATCGAAAACTTGCGTTTTTTTGCCGGGATTCAAAAAATTACCGGCAGAACGCTGCGGCACAATCTTGATTATGCGATCTCTGTCAACCGGCTTCAGGCGCTGCTCAAGCAAAAAGCGGGTATCCTCTCCGGCGGGCAGAAGCGCCGCCTCAATATCGCTATCGGGCTGCTTAATAACCCTGAACTTCTCTATTTTGACGAACCCACCGTCGGCATCGACCCCGACGGTCGCAACGAGATCTTAGAGACCATCCGCGCTTTTAAAAACGATGCCAAAACAGTCATCTATACCTCCCATTATATGCCTGAGATTGAGAAGATTTGTGATGAGGTCGCTATCATTGATCAGGGTCGCATCATTCGTCAGGGCTTGCTTGAAACCCTGTTGCAAGAGGAAAGAGCCGATTCGGTTGTTATTGAACTTCTGCATGCAAATGAAGCTCAGCTCCGAGAGCTTACTCAAAAATATGCAGATGTGAAATTTGTCGATGCTACAACATTGATGATAGATCGTCATAACAGTAGCAAAATGGGGGCTTTGCTCACCGTCTTGGAAGCTGAAAAGATCGCCATCAAGCAGATTCGTTACGGCACGACAAATCTTGAAACCCTTTTTATTCGTTTGACCTCATCCGGGGTAAGCGATGTTTAAGGTAATGTTGAGCAAAGAGTTTCGGCTGGTTTTTCGTGACAAACATGCATTGGCCGCACTCTTTATTATGCCTGCGATCTTTATTTTGATTATGTCGTTGGCGCTTAAAGATACGTTTAACAGTGAACGGGCCTTGCTGAAATATGCCGTGGTTGACCTTGATCAGAGTGTTCAGAGTGCCAAATTAAGGACATTTTTAGTTGCCCAGAGAGTGCTGCAAGAGCAACCGGCGGTAATTGCAGATGATGCCGGTTACAAGAGGGTTTTTCCAGGAGAGCTGCAATTTGTTCTGACGATTCCCAAAGGTTTTGCCCAAAGCTATGCGCAAGATGAGCCTGTCGGGAGCCTGCTCTTGCTTTCGGCCGCTGCCGATGTCAGACCGGAGATGCTGACTCTATTTGAGACGGAAGTTGTGACCGGAGTGATGCGGCTGCGGTTCGCAAAGATGAAAACCGAACTCGCCCCCTTTTTACCTGAGGTGGCCCAAAAACTTGAAGTGTTGGATTTTAATGGAGAGGGTATCGTTAAAGTTCGCTTTAATACCCGGCAACCTGACGAAAAACCAACCTCGACCCAGCAAAGTGTGCCGTCGTGGATAGTTTTCGGGATGTTTTTTATCATCATCCCGATGTCGACAATCTTTGTCAATGAACGCCGCCAGCATACCTTGATGCGTATGAGTGCGATGAATATCTCGGTACCGGCTCTCTTCGCTGGTAAAATAGCACCCTACATTGTCATTAACCAGATTCAGGTCTGGTTGATGATTGCGGTCGGCATCTTTGTTGTCCCGCTTTGCGGGGCTGATGCCTTGACCCTAGGAGATTCGCTTGTCGGCTTGCTCATGGTCTCATTGGGACTCAGTCTGGCGGCGGTGGGGACTTCAATCTTAATCGCGGTGACGGCGGTAACCGTGGAGCAGGCGACCACGGTCGGTGGTATTATTAATATCCTGATGGGGGCCATTGGCGGCATTATGGTGCCGAAATTCTATATGCCGCACTCGATGCAGGAGTTTGCCAATCTCTCTCCGATGTCTTGGGGACTCGAGGGTTTTTTAGATATATTCCTGCGTGGCTTGGGCCCGGAAGCGGTGCTTGCCGACTCGCTTAAATTAGCTGGTTTTGGGGTGGCGCTGCTGCTGATTGCCGGGATGGTGTTTAACTATAAACAGAATAGAGGGTTATGAAGGGGTCTCAAGATGCGGCGCTGAAACTGCGCTTGAAAGAGATGATTATTGAAGAGTGTGAGAAAGATGAGGTTAGGCCTGAAGATGTGGCTGATGATGTCCAGATCTTCTCTGATGCGAGTGGTCTTGAGCTCGACTCACTCGATGCTTTGCAGATTCTTATGGGACTGCAGAGCCAGTTTGGGATTCGTTTACCGGATAGTAAGGCTTTTCGCCGCCATGTAACGACGATCAATGAACTGGCCGATTTCATCCAGCCGGAGTAGGGTTGAATCTCAATTTTCTGAATTAACCTTAATCTCTGATATGTAATCCTAAAAAAATTGATCTTTGTTTTCATTGCGGTTTTTCTCTGCGCCTCTGCGTCTTTGCGGGAGATAAAAAGCATTTTCCCGCAGAGACGCAAAGACGCAGAGAAAGGCAAAATAAAGTTATATCCTGAAGTGATGTAATTAAACTTGTAAATTTAGTCATTTATAGAAATCCATGAAGTTGAGGCTGAATGATTACAATTGTCGGTGGTGAATTGCTCTGCGCTCTGGGGGATGGCCCTGAAAGGCTTGCCGCCCTGCGCCGAGGTAAACCGAATATCGGGACGGTTACGGTTGATGTCGGCCAGGTTGAGGTGACTTATCCTTATTACCGTATTGATGAGACCTCTCGCCTCAGTGACCCTGCGATTGTCGATAATTATCTTGACCGGGTGGTCAACAGCTTGTTGCGAAAGCTCAAATTGCAAGCTTCTGATCTTGACAATGTTGGAGTTTTTCTCGGTTCTTCCTCGATTGATTACTCTTTGGCGTGGCCAATTGAAGAGAGCGTTGCTGAAGATTTTGTCTTAAGGTGTGATCGTAAACGGGTCGGGGGTGGTAACTATCTTGAGAGTTTGAGTCAACGCTTTGCTTTTAGCGGCCCTTCGTTAACCTTTAATACGGCCTGTACCTCCAGCGCCAACGCTTTGCTGGCCGCAGTTTCAATGCTGGAAGGTGAAATTATCGATTTTGCCCTGGTTCTGGGACTAGAGCTCTATTCGCCGACGACTCTTGAAGGGTTTGCGATGATGCAGCTGCTCTCCCCTGAAGCCATTCGCCCCTTCGCGCAAAATCGCAACGGTATTGTCTTAGGTGAGGCCGTCAGTGCCGTTTTGCTCAGCCGGGATGATATTATGCCGTCGGCATGGTGCTATCTTGGTGGTAGGAGTAGTTGCGAAACCTTCAGCGTGATCGGAGCCCATCCCAGTGGTGCCGGGATTGCTCAGGTGATCCAGGCAGCTCTGGCTGATGCCGTGATTGGGCCGGAAACGATTACTGCGATCAAAACTCACGGAACCGCCAGCGATCTCAACGATCAAGCTGAGATGCGCGGTATGGAGCAGGTTTTTGCCGCGTTGCCACCATATCTTTCTTTGAAACCTTACATCGGCCACACGCTTGGTGGTTGCGGGGTGGCCGAGCTTTTGCTGCTGATGGAGAGTGTTGATGCCGGTTTTATCCCGGCATCAATCAACTGCGAAACTCTTGATTGTGAATTTTCCAGTTCGCCGGTTACTCAATCTCTGTTTCTGACTTCAGGCCATTTCATGCTTAACTATTTCGGTTTCGGTGGCAATAATACTTCATTTGTGATCGAGAAAATGGCGTCATGATCTATATCCACGCAGTCGGTCTCCATAATACTATTCCTGACCAGCAATTACCTGATCTTAAGAGCGAACTTAAAATTTTAAGTGGTAAAGTTTATCGTCGCCTTGACCATTTTGTCGAGCTCGCAATCATTGGCGCCCATAAAGCTGTAGCCGAGTCCGAGATCTCTTCCGAGACTGCGATCTATATGACTTCGGGCCAGGGTGATATAATGGTTTTCGACCGGGTCAGGCGCCAGCGTTATTTTGATAAAATGATGTCGAAACCGGTCGATTTTGTCAATCTCTCAAGCAATACGGCCGGTTTTTACGTGGCCAGTCATCTTGGGCTCAATGGTAAAAACCTGTTTTTGCAACACCACCATTTCCCAGTTCAGATGGCGTTGCTTTTAGCCTTAATTGATATCACTTCAGGCAAAGAGAGAGCGATACTTGTTGGCGGTGTTGATGAGTGGATTGCAAAACCAGAACTTGCTAAAAAACTTTTGGGGGTTGATGAAGTGACAAGACTAGGTGAGGGAAGTAACTGGCAGTTGTTAAAGGCCGCAGCCGAAGGCGCTCTCGGAACCTTTGCGATAGAGCCCAAAGCCCTGAATGAAGCACAACTAAAGCAATTGTTGTTGTCGGCTGAGGCCGGAACCCGGCTGGCCTTTTCAAGTCGTTTTTCTGCTGTTCAAGTGGCAGAAATTATGGCCGTTAATAATGTCTGTAAACGCTACCTTTATGAGTCCTTCTGCGCCTACTATGAAACTTTACCGCTATATATTTTGAATCGCTTTCTTACGCATGAGCGTGGTCGCCTGATCCATCTCGATGTCAGCCAGGATCGTTATATGATGATGAGTGTCGATAATGGCTCATAAGTTGATTCATTTACAACTCCCCTGTATGGCTGATAAGCAAAGGGTCATAGGAAAAATGATCGCTCTCCAAAAGTCCCATTTTTTTTTCTAGAATATCCCGGTAATTATTGATCCTCTCGACATAGTTTACGGGTTCCTGTCCCCGGGCGTAGCCGCGCCTTAACTTTTTATAGTACTTCCTTTGACTTAAGAGCGGTAAAACCTCTTTAATGGTGGTCCAGTGGTTTGCGTTTTTGTTCAAGGTTCGAGCCAGATGGCGGGCATCATAGATATGCCCCATGCCGACATTATAGGCGGCCATGGCGACATTTTGCCGGTCTTTTTCCGGGTAGGAGTCGGGAACCCGGTCCAGTAGCTGGCGAAAATAGCGGGCCCCGCCTTCGATGCTTTCGTTAACTGCGAGGCGGTCTTTAACTCCCAAGTGGTCGGCTGTAGTTTGAGTCAGCATCATGATACCGCGAACTCCGGTGGGGCTGGTTGCCAAGGGGTTCCAATGGGACTCCTGGTAGGCTTTGGCCGCAAGCAGCGTCCAAGGGATATCGAACTTCTTGCCATATTTTTCAAAGAGAGGCCGATATGTGGGTAACAGGGTTTTGATGCGGCGCAAAAAGATTTTGATGTCGACATAATCAAAGATCTCGGCATGTCCGTAGTAACGCTCTTTGAGAGCCTCAAAACGTCCACTTTTTTGAAATTTTTTAAACCAATTTTGCAGTTTTTGCTGCAGTTTTTTGTGTTTTGAGTTGAGGAGCCAAGCCAGTGGTTGTTCTTCGCTGATCGAAAAGGCGACCTTTAATTCCGGGTAGTAGCGGCGGTTGACCGCGAGAATATTAGAGTCAGCGATAGTGCAGGACAGTTTTTTAAGCCAGACTTGTTCGAGGAGCTGGTCAGTGCTGAAAGTATCGGTTGCCCGCCATTTAAGTTCTGGAAATTGGTTTCGCAATTCGTGCAGACGCTCTTCGTAGCTGCTACGGGCGAGGACGACTAGGTCAAAATTTTTCAAATCCTCTAGGTCACGTGGCCGGGGGCTATTTTTACGGTAGACCAGTTTTTGTTGAACTGTGAGATAGTCAGGGCCGAAGATGAAAAGTCTTTCTCTCTCCGGGGTTCTGGTTAGGCCGCCAGCGGCGATATCGGCCCGGCTTTCTGCCATAGCTGAGAGGATGTCGCTGATCGAATCGACCACCTTGATTTCAAGTTTAAGGCCGAGATCTTGGGCAAAAGCTTGAGCCATTTCAAACTCAAAACCCATCTCTCCTTCCGGGCCATGATAGTAAGCCGTGGGGATGTTGCGGGTTATAACGCTCAGGGTGCCCGATTTAAGGGTCAGCGGTTTGAGCAGGGCGTTCAGATTGGGAAAGTCGCAGCCCGAAAGCCATAGAGGCAGAATCAGGAACAGGATGGCTGTGAGCCTTAAATGCGGGCAGGATCTTGTCGCAGGGTTGTGCCTGACTATCTCTCGTTCTTTCATGAAAAGCAATATAGCGGAAACCAGATAAAATTACAAATTGCTGAGGTGTTTGGTTTTAGGTGAGGGAGTCAGAAAGGGAATCAGGCTCTTTTGCCAGAGTTTAAGTTTTGCTGGCGGCCGTAGGGCGGCGTGGGCCGGGCTGGTTGAGGGAAGGTCGATTAATTTAAGGTTTTGCCAGCGGGTTTTATTGGGTCGCAGGAAGTGGCGGGTAAATGAGTTCCGGGCTTTGCGCCCGTTAAAAGCGATGGCCTCAAGTTCGGGGTGACGCCGGCAAAACTCATCAAGCTTGTTTGGCACTTCGCTTAAATTGACAATATCACTGTCAAGGCTGCTGGGCCGGATGCAGTTTCTGATAACATCCCAGAGTGAAATCTGGTTTTTTTTCAGAAAATCCAGGCGCTCTATGTAGCTCGTACCCTCTTTCAGGTCGATGAGGGAGTTCATGATGAACCAGAAAGCATTACGAGGATGGGCGTAGTATTGCTGCCGGCGCAAAGACTCTTGCCCCGGCATGGAACCTAATATAAGAAGTCGGGTGGTGGATGCCTCTATGGGCGGCAATCCTGAAAGGTGCTTAGACCCAATTTTTTGATTACTTCTTTGTCGTAGCTATGGCTGAAGGCAGCGATTATCTCTTTATAGGGAATGTCATGATTTTCACCCCGATCCTTGACGTATTCAACGAAAACTTCTCCGTTAAGGTTGGTTGCCGGCAGGATGGCATCATGAAAACCATCAAAGTCATTGGCTTCAACCCCGATTTTTGTAAACATATCGCGGTTGAAGGTGGGGGCCAGTTTAATCCAGCGATCGTCGATCCAAACGCCGCAATAGCAGTGAAAAATAAAAAGATTACCCATGATATCAGTTAGTTTCTTCGGGGCTTTGTAGTTTTTGATGTCGGCAAAGTAGAGTTTGGCGGGGATTTTGAGGATCCGCATCATGGCGGTAAAGAGAGAAGCTTTCGGAATGCAGAAACCTTCGCCTCTTTTCAGGACTTTGCTGGCGGTATAATCTTCGGGGTGGAAAAAAGAGGTGTAGGGATTGTACTTGATTTCATCCCGGACGAAGAAGAAGATAGCTTTGATCTGTTCTCGGGGGTCGATTATCTCCGTCACCAGTTTTTGGGTTTGCTCGCGCAGGGTTTGGCTGCTGATGTCAATAAAGGGTGTTTCTTGTAGATATTTAGAATGATCCATGTTTTTGTTCTCATAACTCGGCTGGTAATCGCGGCGTTGATGTGTTAATTTGCCAGAGCTTATAGAGATTGTTCGACTACGTCAAGCTTTGAGTGTGAACTATCTATCAGCTTTCTCAATTTTCTGATTTGACCCAACTTAATCAAATGTAAACTTAAAAATTTTGATGTTTGTTAACATCGCGGTTTTTCTCTGCGTCTCTGCGTCTCTGCGTCTCTGCGTCTTTGCGGGAGATAAAAAGAATTTTCCCGCAGAGACGCAAAGACGCAGAGAAAGGCAAAATAAAGTCATATCCTGAAGTGGTTTAATTAAACTTGTAAATTTAGTCTTTTAGCAATCCTGAAAGTTGAGTAACTTATTGTTCGGGTTATCTTTTCGTGGAGTATTTTTAAGTCAATGACAGAACTGAAAATCAATTATCCACCGCCTCGTCTCTCCTGGTTTATGTGGGGGTTGGGAGCGATTCTCTATCTGATCGGTTTTTATCATCGGGTTGCACCGGCTGTGATGACGACTGAGCTGATGCACGATTTTGCCATCGGTGCGGCCGGACTCGGGAACCTTTCGGCGTTCTATTTTTACAGCTATGTGGCGATGCAGGCGCCGACCGGAATCCTTGCCGATCGCTTAGGCCCGCGGCGTCTGTTGGCGGTGGGCGCTCTGGTCGCCGGAGTTGGCGGTCTGATGTTTGGCTTGGCGCCGACGATGTTCTGGGCCGGTTTTGGTCGCCTTCTGATTGGCGGCTCGGTGGCCGTGGCTTTTGTTGGTATGTTGAAACTGGCCAGCCACTGGTTCGCGCCGCGCCAGTTTGCTCTGGCCACGGGGATGGCACTTTTCTGCGGGATTATCGGTGCCGTTTTTGCCGGGGTGCCATTGCGTCTGGTCGTAAGTTCGGTGGGGTGGCGGCCGGTTATGCTGGTCTCAGCCTTGCTGACCTTGGGAGTGGCTCTGGCGATATGGTTTTTTGTGCGCGATGACCCGAGCGAAAGAGGGTACTCAAGCTATGCCCAGACAAACGTTGACGGCGACTCGAAAAGTTCAATATGGCAAGGCATAAAAGAGATCTTTCGTTATCGTAATACCTGGCTTCTGTGTTTTATTCCGGGCGGGGTTGTCGGTTGTATCCTGACCTTCTCCGGGCTCTGGGGGGTCCCTTTTCTGGTGACCCATTACCACTTTACTCCGGCTCAGGCGGCCGCCCTTAATTCAGCTATTCTGGTTGCCTGGGCTCTGGGCGGGCCGTTGGTTGGGGGCCTTTCCGATCGTATTGGTTTGCGAAAACCTCTCTATATCGCGGGCAATATCATCCTGGTCGGAGCTTGGTCTGTAATTATTTTTATTCCGGCTCTGCCTCTGGTTCTGCTGATCGGACTTCTGCTGCTTGCCGGAGTGGCTTCGGGCGGCATGATTATCAGTTTTGCCTTTGTCAAAGAGTCAGTTCCCGCCCATCTGGGCGGAACTGCATCCGGGATTATCAATATGGGGGTAATGTCGGGGCCGATGATTATGCAGCCGGCTGTCGGCTTGATTTTAGATCTGAGCTGGCAGGGTGAGCTTCTTGATGGGGCTAAAGTCTATGGTTTTGATGCCTTTCGCTCAGGTTTTTCCCTGATGCTGGCCTGGGCAATTATCAGCGCCATTTTGATCTTTTTTACGCAAGAGACCTATTGTAAACAGACATCTTGATTTGATTTCTATGCCTTCAGTATCCCTACTCCTTTTTACCCGCTATCCCCATCCTGGACAGACCAAAACCCGCTTGATTCCAGCTTTGGGTGCGGCTGGGGCGGCTTCGGTTCAGCAGCGGATGAGCGAACAGGTTGTGGCTACGGCTCGGCAATTTGCCTCAACTTCCGGCCGGCGCCTTGAGATCTGGGCAACCGGGGCTGATTTTCGGGCTTTCGGGCAGTGGCTCGGGTTTGATCTTAAGTTTAGAGATCAGGGTGAAGGCGATCTCGGCGAGCGCCTGCAACGATCCATCGCCGACGCTTTTGTTCGGGGTGCGACCTCGGTAATTGTGATTGGCAGCGATTGTCCAGCGCTCTCCGTGGGTTACCTGGAAGAGGCTGCTAAAGCACTTTCCTCCAGAGTGGGTCTGGTTCTTGGGCCGGCGTATGATGGTGGTTACTATCTGATTGGGCTGAATCGGGATGCTCCAGCTCTTTTTGAAAAAATGCCTTGGGGGACGGAAAAGGTCCTGGCCGCAACCTTGGCGGCGGCCGCTTTATTGGGCTGGCAAACCGTGCAGTTGCCGCCATTGGCTGATATTGATCGGCCTGAAGATTTGCTCTTGTGGCGGCAGGTGGCCGAGCCCCGGCTCAGTGTTATTATTCCGGTTCTGAATGAGGCTGAAACTCTACCTCGTACACTTAAGGCGCTTGCGGTGAAGCAGTTTCCTGGCGTGGTTGAGGTTCTGGTGGTTGACGGCGGCAGTGAAGATGACTCTTTGCTGGTGGCGGAAAATGCGGGTTGCCGGGTGCTTTCCAGTGTGGAGGGCCGTGGTTTGCAGATGAATATTGGGGTGCGGGCAGCGCGGGGCGAGTCTCTGCTTTTCTTGCACGCCGATACTCTTTTGCCCTCCGCTTATCTCGAGCTTGTATCTCACTGTTTGGCGCGGCCCGGGGTTGCGATTGGCGCTTTCTCTTTGGTAGTTGCCGATCGGCGACCGCTTTTTCGCTTTCTCGAAAGACTGATCTCCTGGCGGAGTCGTATTTTAGGATTGCCCTATGGCGATCAGGCTCTTTTTGTGAGCCGCAGATTGTTTGACCGGGTCGGAGGTTTCTGGTCAGAGCCCCTCCTGGAAGATGTCGACTTTTTGCGGAAAATAAAAAAGGAGGGGCGTCTGCTTATCCTGCCAGCAAAGGTTGTCACCTCAGCCCGGCGCTGGCAGCATTTAGGAGTTATGTTTACCACTCTTATCAATCAGCTGATTATGGTTGGCTACTATCTCGGGGTGCCGTCAAAATACCTGGCCCGTCTCTATCGTTGGAGGCGACCCTGAGGTAATCGGAAGATTGCAGATTGTAAGATTTTACTGACGACTGACGACTGATTCCTGACGACTGGTTTTTGTAACTATTGGTTGACTTTTTGCGCCTTTTTTTCTATAAGTGACACCGCTTTTTCGAGACGTTGAAATATATGAATTTTAAGGGAGAATCTTGATGCGCTCTGTTGTTGTTGCCGGTGCCGCCGGACGTATGGGGAAACGGCTTGTTGATTTAGTAAATGCTCAGCCCGAGACCCAGGTTGTCGGCGCTCTCGAGTATTCAAAACACCCTTTTTTAGGGAAAGATGCGGGCGAGGTTGCAGGCATCGGGCACCTGGATGTGCCTTTGGTTGGTAGTTTGCAGGAACTAGCCGGTTGCGGGGCGCAAGTGATGATAGATTTTACGGCTCCGCAGGCAACCCTTGCCAATCTCGAATGGGCCGTGGCCGAAAAGGTCGCTATGGTTATTGGAACTACCGGTATGAGCGTGGCTGAGCGGGGCTTATTGGCCGAGGCCGCTTGTCAAATTCCCGTCGTTTTTGCCCCCAATATGAGTGTTGGTGTTAATGTTCTTTTCAAGGTTGTCGCTGAAGTGGCGGCTATTTTAGGGGATGATTTTGATGTTGAAATCCTTGAAGCCCACCATCGTTTGAAGAAAGATGCTCCCAGCGGCACGGCTGTGCGCTTAGGCGAGATTGTCGCTGAGACTTTAGGGCGCGATTATGAAAAGGACGCGGTTTTTGCTCGGCAGGGATTTACTGGTGAACGAACCCAGCGTGAAATTGGTATGCAGACTTTACGGGCCGGCGATATCGTGGGTGAGCATACAGTCATGTTTGGGGGGATGGGTGAACGTCTGGAAGTCATCCATCGGGCCCATTCACGGGATAATTTTGCCGCCGGCGCCGTCCGTGCCGCTCTCTGGCTTGCCGGGCGTGAACCTGGTCTCTATGATATGCAGGATGTGTTAGGCTTAAAACAGAAATAAAGGGAGATATTGTATGGAACCAACTGAGGTTCTGCTACCGGAGTCGACGCCGGTAAATATTGAGGATGAGATGAAAAGCTCATACCTCGCTTATGCTATGAGTGTTATCATTGGCCGGGCCCTGCCCGATGTTCGAGATGGTTTGAAACCGGTGCATCGACGAGTGCTTTTTGCTATGCATGATCTTGGCAACGCCTGGAATAAAGCTTATAAAAAATCGGCCCGCGTGGTTGGTGATGTTATCGGTAAATACCACCCGCATGGAGACAGCGCGGTCTACGATACCATTGTGCGGATGGCTCAGGAGTTTTCCTTGCGTTATCCGCTGGTTGACGGGCAGGGTAACTTCGGTTCGGTCGATGGCGATGCCCCGGCGGCGATGCGTTATACCGAGATCAGAATGTCGCGTCTGGCCGGTGAAATGTTGGCCGATATCAATAAAGATACGGTCGATTTTGATGCTAACTATGATGAGTCTCTGAAGGAACCGGTGGTTCTGCCGGCCCGTTTTCCCAATCTTTTGGTTAATGGTTCGACCGGAATTGCGGTCGGCATGGCGACCAATATCCCACCCCATAACCTCTCTGAGGTCGTTAATGCTCTGATCGCATATGTCGAAAATCCCGATATTGCCGTGGTTGATCTGATGGCCCACATTCCGGGGCCCGACTTTCCGACGGGTGGTTTCATCTATGGGCGAGAGGGTATTGCTTCCGCTTATATGACTGGACGTGGGATTATTCGACTGCGGGCCCGGGCTGAAGTTGAAACTGATAAAAAGAGCGGTCGTGAACGGATTATTGTTACCGAAATTCCCTATCAGGTCAATAAAGCCAAGATGCTTGAGAAGATGGCCGAACTTGTGCGTCATAAAAAGCTCTTAGGGATTTCAGATCTGCGCGATGAGTCCGATCGCCAGGGGATGCGGATTGTCATCGAAGTAAAACGTGACTCGCAAGGCGAGATTGTTCTCAACCAGCTCTTTAAACAGACCAATATGCAGACCTCTTTTGGGATCACCCTGCTGGCGATTGTGGACCGGCAGCCGTTGGTCTTAAATCTTAAAGAGATGCTGGTTCACTTTGTTGAACATCGCAAGGATGTGGTGCGGCGCCGTACTGCTTTCGAGTTGGCCAAAGCTCGGGAACGCCTCCACCTGCTGGCGGGTTTTAAACTGGCGCTTGACAATCTTGATGAGGTTATCGAGATTATTCGGGCCGCGGCTTCACCGGCGATAGCCCGGGAGGAGTTGCAGTCTCGTTTCAGTTTTACGGAACGTCAGGCCCAGGCGATTCTCGACCTTCGTCTCCAGCGTCTGACCGGTATGGAGCGGGATAAAATTATCCAGGAACACGCTGAAGTTACGGCTCTGATTGTTCGCCTGGAAGAGATCCTGGCCAGTGAAAAACTGGTTTTAGAGATTATAGTTACCGAGCTTAATGAGATTCGTGATCTTTATGGTGATGAGCGCCGTTGTGAAATTGTTGATGACGGTAGTGAATTGCAGATTGAGGATCTGATTGAAGAGGAGGAGATGGTGGTTACCATCTCGCGTCAGGGCTATATCAAAAGAACTGCGCTTAATACTTATCGCAGTTATAGTCGCGGGGCCGGCGGTCGCCTGGGTATGGAGACTCGGGATGGGGATTTTGTCCAGCGCATGTTTGTCGCCTCGACTCACGATTACCTGACCTTTTTCAGTAATCAGGGCCGGGCCTTTCGTCTTAAAGTCTATCAGGCGCCCGAAGGCGGTACAACCTCACGGGGTAAAGCCTTGGTCAACCTTCTCCAACTTGGAGAGGGGGAGGAGATCTCTGTCGTTTTAGCTTTGCGGGAGTTTACTGAAGATAGCTTTATCATTATGGCGACCCGTTCCGGCCTGATTAAAAAACTTGAGCTTAGCGCTTTGGAAAATATTCGCAAAAGTGGAATCCGCTGCATTACACTGCGCTCCGATGATGTCATGATTGCGGCGAAAATTGCCCGCGAAGGTGATTCAATCTTTATGGGGACAAGTCAAGGGCAGGCGGTACATTTTTCCGCCTCCAGAATTCGTTCAACCGGTCGGCTTTCGCAAGGGGTTATCGGTTGTCGCATGGCGGCTGACGATCATATTGTCGGTCTTGAGATCTTTTCCGGTGAAGAGTCGACGGTTTTGACGATTACCGAGAATGGTTTTGGTAAGCGTAGTCTTATTCAAGAATACCCTTTACGTTCTCGAGGCGGCAAAGGGGTTATTACGATCAAGGTCAACGATAGAAATGGTCATGTTGTTGCAGTGCTTAAAGCGACTGACGTTGATCAGATTATGATGATCACCGATGCCGGGAAAATTACCCGCAACCGGGTTGCCGATATCTCAGTGGTCGGTCGTAACACCATGGGCGTTCGCGTATTTCGTATCGACCAGGAGAAAGAGCACCTGGTTTCTGTGGCCTTGCTGCCGGAAGGAGTTGAGATCGAACGTAGTTTTCAGGAGCGTATAGAGTTGGCTGAAGCCGCCGAAGCCTCCGAAGCTCTGGCCTTGAGCGGGGGCGAGGTCGGGGAAGATGGCGCAGCGCAGGAAGTTTCGACCGACAATCAATTGCCGGAAGTCGAAAAAGAAGATAATAATGATAATGAATGACAAGCAAAGCCAGAGTGCCGATAATGAAAGTCGGGCGCGAGCGATTCGTGATATGTTTTCGGCGATTGCTCCGCGTTACGACTTTCTGAACCGACTTTTAAGTCTCGGTATTGATCAGGGTTGGCGGCGGACGCTGGCCCGCATGGCCTTGCGCCAAGAGAACAGCGCTATTCTCGATGTTGCCTGCGGTACCGGTGATATAAGTTTGGCCTTGCGTCAGAAAGCTCCCCAGGCCCGGATTGTCGGGCTTGATTTCAGCCAAGGGATGCTAGATCTGGCCAAAGTCAAGTTCGATAAGGTGCGGGCCGACATCGATCTGGTTGCGGCTTCGGCCGAAGAGCTTCCTTTTCCTGAGGCCGATTTTGAACTTGTGACAATTGCTTTTGGGATTCGCAACGTAGTTGACAAAAAAAAGGCTCTGGCAGAATTTTATCGAGTTCTTAAAACTTCGGGAAGAGTTGCTATCCTCGAATTTTCTCAGCCCCAGATAGCTTGGTTAAGAAGCCTCTATAATTTCTATTTTTTCAAGATTTTACCATTGGTTGGTGGTCTGTTTGCCCGCCGCAGCGCCTATAGTTATCTGCCCGAATCGGTTGCCCAATTTCCTTCACGGGAAGTATTTACCGACTGGCTTAAAGCGGCCGGGTTTAAGCGTTGCCGCTATCATAGTTTGACCTTTGGTATAGCGACTCTCTATCTGGCCGAAAAGCTGGATTGATTTTTTCAGTAAAGAAGAGGCAACATACTTTTTTCAAACTAACGATGGCGGGGTCATTGCTTGATGAAGGCGTATAAAGATGCATGTAAACGTTACGGAACTTCAAACAACCTTTGTCAAGCTTTGACCCCATTTATGAGAGCGAAGCAAAGTTCGTAGTTGTTATCTTTGTCTTAAAGTTAAGATGTGATAGTTGAAAATTTAATTTTTCCTTCGATAAAACATTGTAGGAGTGAATCATGGCGAAAATTGGTATTCTCTTGTCTGGTTGTGGGGTTAATGATGGTTCGGAGATTCATGAAGCGGTCTTGACGATGCTGGCTCTGGATCGTCTGGGGGTTGAGCGGCTCTGTATGGCCCCCAATATTGAACAACGTGATGTCGTTAACCATCTTTCTGGTGAAGCGGTTGGTGAGGTTCGCAACGTTTTAGTCGAGTCAGCCCGGATTGCCCGGGGTGAGATCAGTGACCTGGCAGAAATTTCGGCAGCTGATATCGATGCCGTAATTTTGCCGGGTGGTTTTGGTGCGGCTAAAAATTTATGTGATTTTGCTTTAGCTGGAGATCAGACGGTGGTTCACCCTGAGGTTGTACGACTTTTGCTGGAGATGCATAAAGCCAAAAAACCGATTGGCGCTATCTGTATCGCTCCCGTTGTACTGGCTCGGGTTTTAGGTGAATTGCAGCCTGAGATCACTATCGGCAATGACTTGGCAACCGCAAAACTGCTCGAATCTTTCGGCGCCCAGCATCAAAATTGTCCGGTTGATGATATCGTTGTAGACCAGTGCCATCGTCTGGTGACGACCCCGGCCTATATGTTGGGGCCCGGTTTGCGGGAGATTGCTGTCGGTATTGATAAATTAGTGCAGCAGGTCGTTGATATGGCTTCTTAAGGATATCTTTATGGTTCACTTAAGGGTCTTGTTTTTTTACCTTTTTTCGATGAGATTAACTTGACAATGCTATCAATATTTTGTATACGGATTTTCGCTCAGCCAAGTATTATTTATCACTAATTGCAGTTTCTAAGGTAGAAACTGTTGCAGTACCTGTAGTTAACTTAACTTTAAGGATGGAGGAGTTGTGATGAAAAAGATTATTGTGTTGGTGGCGATGGTGGCGTTTTTGGGAATGGCTGTGGTCGCGTTTGCAAACCCGGCACCCCCGGCTGGAGATCTCAAGATTGTTAAAGCTGAAGGCTGTGATAAAAAGCCGGCAGTTAACTACAATCATGTAAAGCATATGGCGGCGGCTCCCGATTGTAAAAGCTGTCATCACACTTGGGCCGGTGAAGGCACCCCGAAAAAATGTAGTGAGTGTCATAAGGCGAAAAAAGATGGTAAGGCTCTGGGTAGCAAGAAAGCTCTCCATAAAGCCTGTAAAGATTGTCATAAAGATCTGAAAAAAGCCGGCAAAAAGACGGGACCGACTTCCTGTAAAGGTTGTCATGTGAAATAGTCGATTTAAATTGTAGCAGCTTAACAAAAAGGCGCCCCGAAAATGGCGCCTTTTTGTTTGTCCAGCTTTTTTCTTGACGCAAAAATATTGCTGTGATAGGTGTTAATGACTGTAGTGAGTTTGGTGGGGCTGATGGACTCTTAGAGAGCTTGTTGGTTTTAGTGGTCTGTAGGTTTTACTTACTGTAGTTTAGTTGCACGGTTATCTTATCTGTTAATTAAAATGAAAAAAGGGGAGTTGTTATGAAGAAGATTGTGTTGTTGGTAACGATGGTAGCGTTTCTAGGTTTAGCCGCGGTCGCTTTTGGAACTCCGGCTGGTCCGGCGGGTGATATTAAGATCGTCAAGGCTAAAGGTGCCGAAAAGAAGCCGGTAGTGACATTCAGTCATGTCAAACATATAGTGCCAGCTCCTGATTGTAAGATTTGTCACCACACCTTTAAGGGTGAAGGTGCCCCGCAGAAATGTAGTGAGTGTCATAAGCTTAAAAAAGATGGCAAGAAGCTTGATATTAAGAATGCGGCTCACAAAACCTGTCGCGGTTGTCACCGGGGTATGAAAAAAGCTGGTAAGAAAACTGGTCCGACTCCCTGTAAAGGCTGTCATAAAAAATAGTTGATCAAGAGAGTAAGATTGTATATAAAGGGCACCCTGGCACAGGGTGCCTTTTTTATTGGGCGTTTTTTGTTGACGAAGGCATCAAGCTATGTTAGAAGTGGCGAAACTATACTGAAAAGGTACTGAAATTGGCGGGTGAAAAAAAGATGAATAAAAAAGGATCTTCGGGTAGCGGCTTGGCGGCTTTCTTTTCGTCGTTGAAGTTGACGATATTTCTGCTCATAACCTTAGCTCTAGTATCGATTATCGGAACCGTGATTCCGCAGAACATGTTGCGCGCGGATTATCTTAAGGTCTATAAAGAGTCAACTTATACAACCTTAAAGGCGGTCGGCTTTCTTGATATGTACCACTCTTGGTGGTTCGTCCTGATCTTGACGCTTTTAACTGTAAACCTGATAGCCTGTTCCTGGAAGCATTTTCCCCGGACCTGGCGTTTTTTTTCACATCCCACCAATCTGCTTGATAAAACTTTAGAGAAGGGTTCGGTTCCGGCATTAGTCTGGCGACGTTCCTGGAAGCTGATGCCGGATGATCCGACTGCGCTGGTCTCTCGCCTTGAAGGTTTGTGGTCGGGGAATTGGCAATGGTCCAGGTTTGAGGGTGAGTCGGGGGCGGAGATCCACTATGTTGCTGAAAAAGGTCGTTGGTCGCGATTGGGGGTTTATTTTGTACATTTAAGTATTCTGGTTATCTTTGCTGGGGGTATCATCGGTTCTGTTTTTGGCATAAAGGGTTTTGCAAATATTCCGGAAGGTGAAAAAGTAAGTAGCTTTTATACATATGGAGATCAACGGATCTCGGTAGAGCTTGGCTTTTCAGTTGAGTGTCGCGATTTTTCCGTAGAATTCTACGAGAGCGGAGGGCCCAAAGAGTACTCCAGTGATTTGGCGATTTATGATAATGGGAAACTTATAAAAGAGAAAATTATTGAGGTCAACCATCCGATCTCATATAAAGGTTTTACATTTTACCAGTCAAGTTACGGAGCCTATGGCGGCCTGGTTGATCTGGAACTTCATTTTCGCAAAACCGGCCTGGTTTTGCCCTTAAAGTTGGAGGTTGGGCGGCCCTTAAGGTTGCCCGAAAACTGGGGCTGGATTGAGGTCCTGAAATTTGAAGAAAACTATATGCGGATGGGGCCTTCGGTTCTGGTGTTGCGGGATCCGGGTAATGGCATTAAGCCTTATCAGTTCTGGGTTTTTCTGCGTTTCCCCAAATTTGGGGAAGAGAATGGTAAGACCGCAGAATTTTGTACCTTTAAAAATATTGAACAACTTTACTATACCGGCCTGCAGGTCAATAAGGATCCCGGCGTCTGGATTGTCTGGATTGGCTGTATAATGATGATTTTGGGGCTTTATATCGCTTTCTTTATGTCGCATCGGCGCTTGTGGTTGCGGTTGGCAGTTGATCCCGATAATCCTAAGCGCATGCAACTGGTTCTGGTTGGTAATGCCAACAAGAATCAACCCTCTTTTGAGTTGGAGTTCAAGGAGTGGTCCGAAAAAATAAAGTCTTGGGATTGATTTATAATTTGTCATGAAAACCGAAAAAAACTTTGCGCCTCTGTGCCTTCTGCCTTTGTGCCTTAGAAAAATTGAGGATCAAAAATGAATACATATATTTTTAGTATTGTAACCTTTGTCTATCTCGCGGCAATGGTGGTTTATGTTGGTTATTTAGCCTTTCGCAAGCCCCTGGTAGCACGCCTGGCTACGGTGGTTGTGCTGGCTGGCTTTTTGATTCAGACCGTGGCTATTGGCCTGCGTTGGTATGAGTCCTATGAGCTTGGTATCGGCCATGCGCCGATGTCTAATCTCTACGAATCGCTGGTCTTTTTCTCCTGGACGATTATCATGCTCTATCTCTATATTGAATATAAATATAAGCTTTCGATTCTGGGCGCTTTTGTGACCCCGTTTGCTTTTCTGGGTATGGCTTACGCCTCAATTTCGCCGGGTGTTAATGAAACTATCCAGCCCTTGGTCCCAGCGCTGCAGAGTAACTGGTTGATCTCACATGTGGTGACCTGTTTTCTCGGGTATGCCGCTTTTGCGGTATCTTGTGGTGTGAGTTTTACTTATATTTTAAAGAAACGCTATGAGGATCGTCAGGCCAGCGGTGGGTTGCTGGCCACTTTCCCAACCTCGCAGGTGCTTGATGATCTTGTCTATAAGACAATTGCCATAGGTTTTCCTCTGTTGACGATCGGTATTGTAACTGGGGCGGCCTGGGCCAATTACGCCTGGGGTACCTATTGGAGTTGGGATCCGAAAGAGACCTGGTCGTTGATCACCTGGTTTATCTATGCGGCTTTTCTGCACGCTCGAATTACTCGAGGTTGGCGCGGGGTGAAGGCCGCGACTCTTTCGATTGTCGGCTTCGTTGCGGTCCTGTTTACTTATCTTGGAGTAAATTTACTGCTTTCAGGATTGCATAGCTATGGTGCGGGCTGATTTTTGCTGGTACTTACTAATATCTGACAAATTTTCTCAAAGCCGCAGTTTCGACTGCGGTTTTTTTGTTTTAGGGGTGATCATTAGATTGACTAATGTGTTTTTTTGTGCAATTAATGGTGCTGGTGAATGTACGGTCTGGAATCGACTTTTACCGGTTGTTGCTTTTTATTGTTGTATTGAATATGTTAGCTGCAAAGAGGGGTTTTTTTTTACCTGATACGAGTCCTTTTTTGCGGGCAAACGAGTTAAATTTTTTGTTACAGGTTTTTCGAGCCTGTATAAGATTTGTGGAGGGGATGATGGCTGTAAATGTTGCGCTTAATGGTTTTGGCAGGATTGGCAGGGATTGCTTGCGGGTGGCAGTTAACGATGATCGTTTTAACTTCAAGGCAATTATCAGTACCACTGATGATGCTCAGACTATGGCCCATCTGTTGAAATATGATTCGGTTGCCGGTTGTCTCGATGCAGAAATTGTAGCTGGAGATAAATTTATGGTGGTTAACGGTAAGCGCATTGAGCTGATCGCGAGTCGTAACCCTAAAGATGTGGCCTGGAAAGATCTGGGGGTTGATATCGTTATGGAGTGCTCCGGGCTCTATCGTGATCGTGATGCAGCCTCAGTTTTCCTTGATTTAGGCGTTAAACGGGTGGTGGTTTCGGCCCCGGTAAAAAAAGCTGACGCGACCATTGTTCTCGGGGTTAATGAAGCGGTTTTTGATGTCAATAAGGATTATGTTATATCTAATGCCTCATGTACGACAAATTGCCTGGCCCCGGCGGCTAAGGTGTTGCTGGAAAACTTTGGTTTTAAAAGAGGGATGATGACGACGATTCATTCATACACCCGGGATCAGCAGATTCTCGATTCCCGCCATAAAGATCTGCGTCGGGCCCGGGCTGCAGCGATGTCGATGATTCCCACGACGACCGGTGCTGCCGCCGCGGTCGGGCTGGTACTGCCGGAATTAAAAGGCAAGATAGACGGTCTGGCAATTCGGGTTCCAACCCCTAATGTATCAATGGTAGACCTTGTTTTTGAAAGTGAGAAAGCGACAACTGCGGAAGCGGTTAACGAAGCTTTTCGGAAAGCTGCCAGCGCTGATCTGAAAGGCATCTTGGCAGTTTCCGATGAGCCTTTGGTTTCTATCGATTTCAACCAGAATCCCAACTCCTCGATCATCGATGCCCCTTTGACCAACGTTATTGGCGGGACCATGGTTAAGGTTATGGCTTGGTATGATAATGAGTGGGGTTATGCCTGTAGACTTAATGATTTGACTCTTTATGTCGCTGAAAAAGTTGGCTTGAATTAAGTATTGAGCCTGTTATCTGCAAATCTTCAGTCGCTTACACTGCTTACTGCCAGATGACGACTAACTACTGTTTTTAAGAGGGATATATAATGAGTGTTCGTTATATTGATCAAGTTCCCGAAGGATTTTATGAGGGCAAAAAAGTCCTTATGCGGGTCGATTTTAATGTCCCCATGGATGACAGCGGTAATATTACTGATGATGTGCGGATTCGCCGGGTGCTCAAAAGTATTAATCACCTCCTGGATGAGAGGGCGACAATTATTCTTGCGACCCATATGGGGCGTCCTAAGGGTAAGGTGGTGGCGCAGTACTCACTTGAGCCGGTGGCCAAAAGATTGAGCCGACTCTTGAAAAAAGAGGTGCTCTTTATTGATGATTGTGTCGGTGAAAAAACTAAAAAAGTGATCGCTGAAGCCGCTCCCGGCAAAGTTTTGATGTTGGAGAACCTGCGCTTCTATAATGGGGAGACTGAAAATGAACCGGCGTTTGCAAAAGCGCTGGCAGATGGTATCGATATCTATGTTAATAATGCTTTTGCCACGGCGCATCGGGCCCACGCTTCAGTGGTTGGGGTTTGCGACTATATTCCAGTTTGTTTAGGTGGTTTTTTGATGCGCGAAGAGCTCGACTATTTTGCTCGGGCCTTAAAAAACCCACTTCGGCCTTTGACCGCAATTATTGGTGGCTCTAAAGTGTCGAGTAAGTTGCACGCCATTAAAAACCTGCTTAATTCAGTTGATCGTATAATTGTTGGCGGGGCGATGGCTTTTACGTTCCTCAAGGGCCAAGGGTTTGGACTTGGGAAATCGATGATTGAGATCGATATGGTCGATCAGGCCCGGGAGATCTTTGATGAGGCAATTGCCCGGGGGATTCGCTTTTATCTGCCCGTTGATTGTGTCGCGGCTCCTCGCATCGCTAACGATGTGGAGACCCGGTTGGTGCCGGTCCAGGAGGTGCCCAAAGATTGGATGGGGCTTGATATCGGGCCCGCCTCAGCGACTCTGTTCAATGAGGTTATCCAGGATTCCAAGACGATTGTCTGGAATGGTCCGATGGGGGTTTTTGAGGTGCCGATTTTCAGTCGCGGGACCCTGGGCATGGTGCACAACATTGCCAGTACTTATGCTTTGACAATTGTTGGTGGTGGAGATACTGATGTCGCCGTCCATCAAGCCGGTGAGGTTGATCGGATCTCCTATATATCGACTGGGGGTGGGGCCTTCCTTGAGCTCATGGAGGGTAAAGTTCTGCCGGCTGTCAAAGTTCTTGAAGCTTGTTGTAATGGATCCTTGGGGGAGGAGTAATGGCTGTGATTAAACAAGTTATTGCCGGTAATTGGAAGATGAATTTAACCTTGACCCAGGGTCAAGAGTTTGTCGAGACGCTGTTGTCTAAACTGGACGGAAAAAAATTAGCAAGAGATCTCCTGTTGGCGCCAAATTATACCCTGCTTTCTGAGTTAGCTCAGCAATGTGCCGGCAGCGGTATCGGTTTAGCGGCGCAAAATTGTGCTTTTCAGGAAGCTGGAGCATTCACCGGTGAAACTTCGGTGGCAATGCTTAAAGATGTCGGGGTTGGTTATGTTCTGGTCGGTCACTCTGAGCGTCGTCAGATATTTGGTGAGAGTGATGACCTTCTTCGGCAAAAGGTTAGGGCTGTTGTCGATGGTGGCTTGATACCGATTCTTTGTGTTGGTGAAAGTCTGGAACAGCGTCAGGGTGGCGAAGCTTTTCCTGTAGTTATTGATCAATTGCATAGTGCGCTTGCCGGGTTTCCTGATAGTCAATTGATTGTAGCTTACGAACCTGTCTGGGCTATTGGCACCGGCCGGACTGCAACTCCGGAAGATGCACGAACCATGCATGCCCATATGCGAGAGTTTTTAGTTTCGCAATTTTCATGGGGGGCAATCGTGCCGATTCTCTATGGTGGTAGCGCAAAACCTGAGAATGCCGCAGAACTTCTGGCCCAGCCAGAGGTTAACGGGCTGTTGGTTGGTGGGGCAGCGCTTGATCCTGAGTCATTCCTGCAAATCGCCAAGGCTTGACCCGAGCAGGTTGGCCGTTTCTTTATTCTTGACTTTTTTCGCACATGTTGGTAAGTGCCGCCGTTCCTTTGCTGTCAGAGACAGTAATTTTTTTTAAAGATAAAGCGGAGATAAAATTTTGACCACTTTTTTTATTGCAATCCATGTAATTGTTTGCCTCATTCTGATTGTTGTTATTCTGTTGCAGTCCGGCAGTGCCGGTGGTATGGGGGCGGCCTTCGGTGGAGGTGGCAGTCAGACCCTTTTTGGGAGTTCCGGTTCCGGTAAATTCTTTACCCGCCTGACCACTATTGTGGCGACCATTTTCATGATTACCTCGATCTCTTTGACGGTGATGTCGGCCCATCGAGCCAAAGGTACGGTTATGCAGGATTATAGCCAGCCAGCGATTGAGACGCCAGCTGTTCCAGTTCCGGCAACCGCGACAGCTCCTGCGGCAGAAGCCCCGTCGGAAAAATCGGTTGCGCCAGCCTCACAGGGTAATTCTGAAGCACCAAAAAGTGAATAGAAAAAAATAAATATGAATTTTTAAAAGGGTTTCCAGGTAACGGAAGCCCTTTTTTAGTTTATGGTACATGGATTGCTTTGTTTGAGAAGTTGGATCCGAGTGCAGAAATCATCTCGCTAATACCGGCTATTTTTAAGTCAAATAATTAAATTTTAATTACAAGTCTGAAAAAAAAGATTCAGTAATGTGATTTCGCTGTATTATTGACTAATTAGTTGACATTGGTAGGTTTCATTGTTATGGATTAAAGGGTTAAACATTTTTAATTTGCTAGTTAAGAATAATAATATCCCAAACGGGAGGAGCTTGGACGATGAAATTTAGATATTTTGCCTTTATCGTAGTAATGGTGTTGATGTCGGTCTCTTGTGGCCAGGTGACAAAAGAGACCTTAAGTCCAGTCCCGACTGATCGAATCTCGTCCTCCGGCAAACGCGTGGTGATCATGCCTTTTGCCGACTATACTCCAGACTCAAGTCCAGAGCTCTATTGGCGGCGCAATCTTTTAGTGACCGAAGCTTTGGAAGATGAGTTTTCCCGGTATGGTTTGATGACGGCCCTGGAAGAGGATGTGGTTGATTATCTTCTCAATGAGCACATTATTGAGCCTCCAGAGATCTTTTTTGCGGATACGCCCAACAACAACTATATGCGTTCTGAAGTTGACAGTGGTGACTGGTCGGCGGCGATGGTCGAGGAGCTAAAGTTTGCTATTACCCGGAATGAAGATCTCGAGAAGAGAGAAAAGCAGCAAATGAAAGCTGAATCCGGATCCCAGGGTAGTGCTCAGCACATTTCCTTGAGTAGTCGGGAGGTAGCTAAAATAGGTGATTATTTTGGTGCCGACTATATTATTCGCGGTCGTTTGATTGAATTCGAAAAAGGGGTTGCCAAAGATGATTTCAATCCCTTCCATGTCGGCATGCTACCCTTTTTCTTCAATAGTAGTCAACGCATGTTATTTGGCTTAGCTAAATCTGAAAACTATGAGCTGATGGACAAAATGGCGATCGGCGGCATTCTCGGTTCCGCAGTCGGCAGTGCTAATAAAAATTTCCCCTTTGATGAAAAGAAAGAAACGGTAAGTTCCGGCCACCCTCTTTTTGACCCGACGGTAACCAGTATCACCGATTATCATTCCTTGAATACCGCCCTCTGGGGTGTGGCTGGTGCCAGCGCCGCCTATCTTGCTCATAACGGCGGTAAAGTACCGCGCGCAGTTGTTCAGATCCGTATTATGGTTCAGGATGCCCGCACCGGTCGCCTGGTCTGGAGTAATCGTTCCGAGGTTGAAGTGATTCCCGAAAGTGTCTATGCTGATCAGGAGTATCGTAAGCTGATCGCCAAAGCGATCCGCCGGGCCACCAGCAGCCTCGTGCGCAGCTTTGTTGCCACGGTTGAGGGAGATCTTCTGACAGTACCGATTGAGCCGACCGAGGTTAGTGGTAACCAGTCTTAATTATAATATTCGCTTAGTTGTTATAGCTTTAATTAAAAGTATTAAAATTTGGGTTTTGCCTTTCTCTGCGCCTTTGCTTCTCTGCGGGAAAACGCTTTTTGTCTCCCGCAAAGACGCAGAGAAAAACCGAGATACAAATAGCTTTCATATTTTTTGTTTTAAATTTCGTAACTATTCAGCGTGTTTTGAGATTATACTTTAAATCAACGAATGAAAATGAATATTTAGCGCGTGTTATCAGCTACAGACCCACACGAACACACACAGACCCGAAAAGTTTTTGTCCGTGTGAGTCTGTGTGGGTCTGTAGCTCAATTTAAATTACGCTGAACTGTTACTAAATTTCGAAAATTAAATAAAATTATAAATTTTTAGTTGTTGAGTAATTTTTTAGTTCCGGCTTTATCGGTTCAGGGGGAAGTATGAGTTTAAGAGGAATTGTAAATGCTCGCTTGAATGGTCTGCAAAACCTTCATTCAGTTCGCAATCTTTGTCTGACTCTCTTGTTGTTAGTCGCTTTGCTGGCGACTTTTGGGACCCCGTTATGGGCCGCCAACGAAGGTTCTAATATTGCCATCTCCGTTGAAGATGGCGGCGCCGAGCCTCCGGTTCTCCTTGGTGACGACCAGCAAAACCCCTCGATTATCGCTCTGCCGGACAAGAATAAATGGTTTGTGGTTTGGGAGGACTGGCGTAACTGGAATGCAACCGGTTCTGATATCTATGGACGATTTATCAATGCTGACGGTACCTTGTGTGGTGATGAAATAGCCATCAGTACAGCTTCCGGCAATCAGACGGTGCCAACCCTGGCGTATAGAAACTCGCCCGACAGCGATCCGCCGGTAGCCGGCACCGATAATATCATGATCGCCTGGCAGGATACGCGAGGGGCGGCGGCTTCGGGTTATCTTTATTACGATATTCTCGACATTTCTTCTCTAGCGGAGGACTGTTCGTCAGGGGCGGTACCGGCTGGTGCTAGCCCTGTTAGTTATAAACAGATTGGTGTCGATGAATTAACTTCACGTAAATTGCCGAAAGCCGCCTATGATACGGCTCGGGATCAGTTCTGGTTGGTCTGGGTTGAGAGTCGTGATGCCCTGCAACGGATTGAGGAACAACCGTTCGGGGTAGCTGCATGGATGGATGGTTCTACCTTAGTAGCGAGTACGGCACAGTGGAATTTTGGTGACTCAAATTATGCAAGTTATGTAACAGTTGATGCTGCAAGTGGCGTGGCTGGAACTCCAGAGGTTGTCAGAAATAGTGACACAATTCCTGTTGATAGCGACTCGAACGGATCATTTGACGATGTGCGGGAGAATGTTCGTTCGGTTCGTCTCATTTCACATAGTCGGGGAGCTGAAGAAGATATATATGTTTATGAATATTTCAAGAATGTAAATAATGTGACGATCGCCTGTGATGACTCGTCGCCGGAAACCCTGATTGTTTGGGAAGGGGCCAGAGGGCGGGCAACTTTGACCTGTACCTATGAGGATGATTCTTTAGAAGTACCCAGCAATGGTCACGCTGATGATAATGATATCTTCTCCGCAGAACTAGTTTTGGATGAGTGGGATAACGATGATGGCAAAGTCCATATTTTCACCATTTTTGATAAATATATCGATCAGACGGTCGTTAACTCACAGTTGATTGATGCTTCCACCAAAAGCAGTTTTTATCCGGCTGTGGGTTTTGATTCCAGTCACCGGAAATTTCTTGTAACTTGGGAGGACCGGGATGCGCGAGGTGGTGCTGGCGACGGTGTTCATAGTAAAATCTTCGGACAGCTGGTTTATTCCGGCGGTGGTCTCTATGGCGAGAATCTGGCGATCAGTTTTCAGGATACCAATGACGACGGGGTTCAGGATGACAATATTCTTGAATCTAACCAGACTCGCCCCCAGGTCTCTATCGACTCGACTAACCAGCGCTTTTTTGTAACCTGGCAGGATGGGCGTAATTCTCAGGTTTCCCTGGAAAATCTTGATATATTTGGGCAGTTTGTCGACTCTGAGGGGAGTCTGCGCGGAAATAATTATGCAGTTTGTGTGGAGTTTGCGAACCAGTATAATCCGGTTACGGCCTACAATCCTGGTAATCATCTCTTTATGACGGTCTGGAAAGATGCCCGGAATCTCAATACAAGCAATTCCGATATCTACGGCCAGCGTTTCACGTTAGGTCAACCGCAGCTTATCCTGCTTAACGAGGATGATACTTCGCTGGTTCCGCCCCTGCTCGATTTTGGCTCAATCCAGGCCGGTGAAGCTCCGACAATGTCGGTCAAGATGAAAAATACCGGCGACAGCACCATTCAGATTGATTATGTAACATCTCTGGTTGCCCCTTACTCATTCGTGGCTCTGCCTCCGGAGTTGGCCGCGGTTGATAGTTCATCTATCAATCTGGTTCCAGGAGCAAGTTATAAGCTTTACGTCAGGTTTGCACCCACCGCTGATGGTACTTTTATAGATGATTTTACAATCCAATCGGATGCCACCAACTTGACCGTCAACCTCCAGGGGGTACGGGTACCAACGGTGCCGCCGGTTGCCGGTATCAGGGTAAGTCCCGGATCGGGAAATTTCGGCAGCGTAGCCTTAGGTGAAAGCAAATCTATGGTTTTGACGTTCTCCAATACCGGTAATGTCGATGTTGAAATTAAGGGAATTGATGTTCCGTCTTCGGGGTTTAAAGTTAGTGGGCTCAGCGGATCCATCCTTGCCGGAGAGGATCTGGTCGCGTTGGTGACCTTTGTTCCGGATCAACCGCGTTCCTATTCTGGTTCGTTGCGGGTTTTTTACGACTACGGGGTAGAGGCCAGCAATATCAGTTTATATGGTTCCGGGGTCAGTAATGTTATTGCCGGAGTAACGGTTACGAATAACGTCGATTTTGGCAACGCTAATGTTGGTGAAAGTAAAAGTGCCAACCTGACTTTCACCAACACGGGTAACGTTGATGTCGAGATTACCGCCGTCGATCTCTCCAATCCAGCTTTTAGTGTCAGCGGCATTCCGGGAACTATTCCCGCATATAGCACCCTTAATGCCTTGCTTGTTTTTGAACCAACCCTGGCGCAAGGATATAGTGCTTCATTACGAGTACTCTATAATAATGCACTCCCGACTTCGGATATTGTGTTAATTGGCAACGGGGTTGATAACTCGGCCCCGGCGGTAACGATTGTGCCGCAAAGTATGGCTTTCGGAGAAATTGCTTTGGGGACTGGTAGGACCGAAACCTTGGCTATAACCAATACCGGTAACATAGATATTGAGATTGTGGCGATTGATCTGCCGGATAGCCGTTTTAAGGTTAGTGGTTTGGCCCCTGGTCTACTTGTGGAGGGGGCGAGTAAGGTTGCAAGTGTGACCTTTACTCCAGATGTGGTTGGTGATTTCGCTTCGGTCATGCGTATCCTTTTTGATAATGATCTGCCGCCCCAAGAGATTAATCTGCAGGGCTCTGGAATGGATATTGATGTTACTCCGACAATTCTTGATTTCCCCAATAGTGAGATCGATAGCAGTACGGTTTTAAGTGTGACGATTACCAATGCCTCCGGCAGTGATCTTCAGGTTAAGGGGGCCGTAACCGCAACCGAGGCCTATAGTGTCAGCGGCATTGTCGGCGGTGATATTATCAGGTCGGGCGGTGGCACTTTGACGTGTCAGGTGACCTTTAAACCTACGACTTCGGGTTACTTTGAAGATGGTCTCTATTTTAGTGTCGGCCCGGTTCAGGATCTTGACATAGCCTTTGAAGAGATCGATTGGGGAACGCCATATATGGTTGTTCTGCGGGGAACTGCAAATGCTGATTTTGTGGTCTCTGATATTGATTCATTTACGTCTAATATCGACTATAAAATAATGATCAGTGCTTCTACTAATCAGGATGGTCAGCTTTTCGTCATCTTTTCACATGATCCTCTCTCCTCAGGTGAAATTTATGCTTTGACTGGTAATGGTACTTTACAGCCATTTCCCTACGAGGCTTCCTTTGGTTGGCAGAGCCTTTGGTATCAGAATAGTGCTCAACCCGCTTTAAAGCTTGACCTGAGTCAGGTTGATTTTCGTCCTTTAGGGTGCAGTGCATGTCAGGGGGAAAAGGTTGATGATGGTGACGGAGATGTTTACTTTGGTGACATTGTTATCAGACCGCCGGATGATAAGGTTTTTAATAATTCGTCAGATTTTAAATATATGGGCGGCACCCTCTATATGGGCACCTATGTCAAGAATGCCTCGAGTGGTGGGGCCTTCGATTTCAATCAGGGCTTACTCGAGATGCAGAGTCTAAATATTCACTCTCTGGCTGGAACCTGGCAAGTGACTTCAAGGTATTATGATGTCGATCGGGTGCACCCAACTTTTCTTGTGGTCACGGAACCTGGGGATGGCCAGATCAGTGCAACCTGGCCGGGCTACTATCCGAGCATCTCTTATTCGGCAGATGGTTCTGGTTATATAATGACTTTCAGTATGGGAATCTACGACTACACTTACAAGATAACAGAGTTGACTGAAGATACATTTAGCGGCAGCTATAATTGTATAGCTAATGGCCAGCTTATCGTTGAGGATGAGGCCGTGAGTGGGGTCAAGCTTAAGTAGGGTGTTATCGTTTGATTCCTACCATAAAGCCTGTACCAACGGCGTCGAAACATTGTTTTGCCTCAATCTCCGGCATTGCGCAGCGACGGTAACTGAATATTTAAACCAAAAGAAGCACGCTATCAGTTCAAGTTGCGGTTTTTCTTTGCGTCTCTGCGGGAGACAAAAAGCGTTTTCCCGCAGAGACGCAAAGACGCAGAGAGAGGCAAAAGCATAACTTAAAACAATATAGTTAAGCTTGTAAATTGACGAAAAATAGAGAAGGGCCGCAACTTTAAACTGAAAGTTGCGGCCCTTCTTTTATCGATTTTGTTAAATTCGTGCAGATGATTAATGTTTGTTGCAGTTATTATCGCGATCGCGGGAGTGGGGTTGCCCCGCTCCTTGATTCTGATTACTTGATGATCGTTGGGGTAATGAATATCATAAGTTCGGTTTGGTCGGAATCCTTATAGTCGTGCTTAAAGAGCCAACCTAAAAGTGGGATCTTGCTGACAACTGGCACACCCTCGTTGGAATTAGATCTGTTGCTCTCAATAATACCGCCAACTACTGCGGTTTCTCCATCTTTTAGAAGGAGAGAGGTTGTGATTGTCTGGGTGTTGATAGCCGGTCCATCGGCGGTGTTTTCCCCCTTAGAATCCTTGCTCACAATAACCTCCATTGAGACCATGGCATTATTGGTGATCGTCGGGGTTACCTCGAGGCTCAACTCCGCTTTTTTAAACTCGGTGGTGGTCCCTTCCTGTGAAGTTGTCTGGTAAGGGATCTCCTGACCTTGGCCAATTCGGGCCGAATGTTGGTTCAAAGCCAGAACCTTTGGTGAAGATAGAATATGGGCATTACCTTGACCCTGCATAGCCGAGAGTTTGACGTTTAGGTTGTATTGGTCAATTTTACCAAAGATCAATCCTAAACCACTGGTCATTCCGGTGGCAGGTAAATTGACAGCGTAAGAGCTCGCAATATCCGGGATAGCACCACCATCACTGATCGGAGGTAAGCCTGTACTGCCAAGCGAGTTGTTACCGTTAATTCCATAGTAACGGTCGTTGCTGCTTTTGCCCCAGGTACCACCCCACTGAACCCCGAACTCTTGGGCCGAGTTCCTCTCAATTTTTACTATCTTGGCTTCTATCATAACCTGACGTACAGGTTCATCAAGTTCTCGTAAAAGAGTTTCGGCCCTAACAATACGATCTGGAATGTCACTGATAATCAAGGAGTTAGTACGAGGGTCGGTTTCGACTGATCCCCGGTCACTGATAATCGTATTTTCAATTTTACTGGCGACATCATCGATATCGGCAAAGTTGACTTTGAGGATTTTTAAAACTGTATCTTGAATATCTTCCTCAACTTTTTTACTCTCAGCTAAGGCCCGTTTCTTTTCCTCACGGGCAAGTTGTTCACTGGTGAAGACCTCTATCGGGGCAATGCGCACCACATTGCCCTCACGTTCCATGCCTAGCTGATGGGTTTTGAGGACAATGCTTAAGACCTGTTTCCAGGGGACATCCTTTAATCTCAAGGTTACAGTTCCGCTGACGTCATCACCCATAACGACATTGAGATGGTTGATCTCCGCCAGGAATCGGAAAACATTCTGAATATCGGTGCCTTTGAAATCGACTGTAATCGGCTTGTTCTGCTGTTTAAAAGGACGGTTTTTCTTATTTTCTTGGGCTATCTTTTTTTGTTTTTGACGATTATTTTTAGCACTTCCTGGGGCGGCTTTTTTTAGATTTATTATGAGCTCATGGTCTGATGCTTGTTGGGTGAACGGGGGAAGAGTTATGTAGTCGCTATCAATAACGACCCGAGATTTATCGTCGTGATTTAATGAGCGAAACTGCGAATAGCCACTTTTTCTAATTATTTGATCAATATCGGTTTTTTCAAAAAAAGCACCAGGAAAGTCAATTACTAGGCGGGATGGCCCATCAAGGGTGAAAATATTGTAGTCGATATTATTTATTGCGGTATTACGGAAAATCAAAGTAACCGTGTCATCTTGTGCCGAAGCCGTCAGGAGGATCAAATTTTTTCTGTTTTCTGCACTGGATGAAGTAGGTAAAAATCCAGTCAGTAGGAAAGCTGAAACCAGGAAAAAAATCACTGATTTTTTAGCTTGGCGTACATTATAGATGTTATTCATATTTTAAAGCTCCATCGTAAGGCATTAATCATCAGTAACAACACGGGTGCTTTAGGCCGAAGGCTTAGGGTGGTTATTATCAATCGGCGCTTTGAAGATCAATGGTGTTAGATATTAATCTTCAAGTTCTCTTAATTTTAAAGATATTTCTCGGATTTGCTGTTTGTCATAAATGTCCAGATAGGGTTCTTCGATGATGACTTCGTTACTTTTTACTTCTTTAACATGGCCGCTGAGATTTCCAATTTTATCACCTTCTCTGACAGTATAGCCAATCTGTTCGGGATCCTCGACCAATGCATAGTTGTTATTCTCACCAGCGAGGATGATACCAACCAGTTGAAATTGATTTAAAGCATATTTTTCCAGTGGAGTTAGAACCTTACCTGAATCTGTCGGAATTGAGCGTTCGATCTGTGAAAAATTGATAAAAGGCCGAAAAGGATCAGGCCGGTTCAGGGAGTCATAGCTGAACCGTGGCTTTATGTTTTCCAGGGAGGCGAGTTTATCTGTGCTTAATGATGTGGTATCAACGGCCCCGTTGTTCTCTTTTGCCAAGCTTAATAGGGGTGCAGACAATAGCAACCATATAAGGGTTATTATCAGTATTGAAATGTTTTTGCAGGTGATGTGATTATTCATTATTCACGGTCCATTGAAAAAAGTCTAGACTAAGATCTCGTCTATAGTGCCCTATTTTTTCTACTTTTTAGTTTTTTTTGGTACGGCTTTATCAGTGAAGGTATAGGTTACTGCCTGGAAGCTGGTTTTTAGAAAGTCGTCACCTTCAACCGCTTCATAGTTGCCCAAGCTGTATCCGAATATATTAACAATTCTCGGCATTGAGCAGATCTTGGTGAAAAAGTGTCCAACTGCATGATAACTGCCTTGAACTTCAATGTCGATTGGAACTTCAGCGTAAAAATCTTTATTGCGATTTGCTAGGGGTTGAAAAAGGTTGAATGTCAGCTTAGCATCCTTGCCGAGATTGGTGATTTTTAAGAGAAGTTCAGGAATCTCTTTGCTGTCTGGTAGCTTGTTAAGGGCTTTTTTGAAGGTCAGGTTAAGTTTTTCAATCTCAGCTTCAAATTCTGGAAGTTGATTTGCAATTTGTTGAGTTTGATGGAGTTTTATCTGGGCCTGCTTTAGTTTACGTTCCAGTTTTTTGACCTCATTAAGTTTCGGCAGGTAGACAAAATAGGCAAATAAACCAGATATGGCGATCACTATTCCGACTAATAGTAGGATTTTTTTCAGGGGGGTGTAGCTATGCAGGAACTCAAAATTAAAATCAGCCATTTTGCCCACCCTTGTTAACTATGCCAGGTTCAGCTTGTTCTGGATGTATTGTTTCCGGGGCAGCTTCCTGAATCTGTAGAAGTTCCGGTAAAGTTGTCAGGTCAAGAGGGCAGTCGATTGTAAATTCTTTTAATTTAAGATCTTGTATGGATTGGGAACGTAACAGGGTTAAATCGGCATTTTTTAGTGGAGCTGACAGTTTGAGGTTGTTAAGAAAGTTGACGATTGTCTCATTGTCTACTGCGACCCCGCTAATGGTCAGATGCTGCCCCCCCTCTTTCAGGTTTGTGAACCAAAGTTTTTTCGGTCTTTGTCGGTTGAGATCTGAAAGGATGACAACTGGAGCCAGGCGATAGCGATCCAAGTCAATGATAACAGCAATTTTTTTGTTGATATCCTCTTTCTGTTTTTTATAGTCATCGATTTTTTTAATGATAGGTTCAAGCTGCTTGATCTTTTTGTTAGTGCGCTGCAATGTGCTTTGGGTTGAGTTATATTGAGAGTTGATGCGATAAAATAAGAAACCCAGTGCCACAATTGTAAAAAGTAGGGTCAGGGTTGCAATTGAAAGTTGTTTGCGGATGAGCTCTTTGCGTCGTTCAGCTCGGGCTGGAAGCAGGTTAATGTGAATCATCAGCGTACGGCCTCATCTTTGCGCAGAGCCAATCCTGTGGCCACAGCTGCCATCGGGGCAATGTTTTTGATGTATTCAAGGTCGAACTTTTTTTCCGGGATGATGATATTGCGAAACGGGTCGATGATCTCAGTTTCGATATTTGTGTTTTTAAAGATTGACTGGACTATGTTTGGCGTTTTGGCACCGCCACCGCTGAGAATGATTTTTTCAACTCTCCCCTCAGTCATGGCAGAGTTGTGGAAGAACTCAATGGCTTTGCCGATCTCATTGACGATCGAAAAGGTGGCTTCATTGATCGCCGAAAGGGCGCTTGGGCCATTAGTTGCGATGTTGTTGGCACACCCCATTTTGAGGAGTTCGGCATCCTCATAATTTAACGAGAATTTCTTTTGCAATTGTTCAGTGATCAGACGGCTTCCTGATGTGATATTGCGCGAGAAACATGTAACTCCATTGTCTAGGATGGTGATACATGTAAGGTTGGCACCGATATCAATCAAGGCTATTATTTTTTTGTCTTCTTCTTCGTAGTTGTACTCGTAAGAATTTTCTAGAGCGAAGGTATCAACATCGACTACTACAGGGACAAACCCAGCATCTTCTACAAGTGAAAGGTAGTCGTTGAGGGTCTCTTTTTTGACGGCAACCAGGACAACATCCATATTTTCTGGGCTCATCTGGTTGGCCCCCAGAATTTGGAAATCGAGGTTAACATCGTTGATGTCGTAGGGGATATGTTGAGTTGCTTCTTGATGGATGGTTTCTTCGATTGTGTTTTCATCCATTAGTGGAAGAGTGATCTTTTTTACGATGACGGAATGTCCAGAGATAGATGTGCAGATTCTTTTCTTTTTTATTTTGAGGTTCGCAGTAAGGTTTATGATTGCATTAACAATGGCAGTCGTGTCCATAACTGTGCCATCGACAATGGCATCAGGCGGCAGGGCGGCCATACCAAAATTATTTAATGTGTAAACGCTTCCCGAACCTTTGAGTTCGATCAGTTTGATGTAGCCTGAACCTATATTAAGTCCAAGTAGGGTTTTGTCCTTTCGAAATAACATATTTGATTAAATTTAAGAGGTTAATTACTGATAAGTAATCTTTATGGGCTCTCCTGTCATGCTTTAAATATCAGATTATCAGTAGGATATTTAACTAAGCATTAATTGTACCATCTTTTGCTTGTTGGTATTTTTATTTGATGGTTGCCAGTTTTCGTCGAGCAATTTCAGCTTGATCACTGTTTGGGTAGTTGGCGATAACTTTTTCAAGAATCAATTTACCGTCAGTTGCATCCCCTAGTTGGATAAAAGCAAAACCTTGTTTCAGTAGTGCACTGGGGGCTTTGGGGTGTTGTGAATGGCTGGCGATAATTTCGTCGTATTTAATGATTGCTTCTGCGTAATCTTTATTTTTATAAAAACATTCACCTATCCAGAATTGAGCATTTACTTTGTAGCTACTGCTTGGAAAGGAGGTGATGAATTTTTTGAATTTATCTTTTGCAGTTTTGGTATTGCCTCGTTTGAAAGCGGCCAAAGCATCGTCATAGAGGGCTTTTTCGCGGGCTCCTGGTGACGGAGTTGGGATCGCCGCCGGAGGGTTCGTTGTTGCCGGGGGGGGGCTTTGAATCCCTGAGGATGAGGTTGCGCTCTGCTCAAGTTTTAGGAGGCGTTCTTCAAGGCGTGAGATTATGGCTTCGTATTCAAACTTGTTAGTTGCCGGGAGATCTTCTGGGCGAGCGACACTGTCTTCGACGGCTTCACTTAGGAGTTTAATTTCTCTTTCGAGATTGTCGAGGCGGATATTGGTGTCGGCGATGAGTTTTTGCTGGGAATTTGTGTTTTGACGAGTTAGGGCCGCCTGCTGTTGCTCAATTGTATTTAGGCGTTTGTTTAGAGCTTGCTGCTCTTTGAGTTGCCCGCTTCCGTTAATGCACCCAGAGCCTGTCGACAGAACAATGACGGTTAATGCGACGGTAAGCCAGTTGCACTGTACCATTTATAGATAACCTTTATCCGGCAGAGCCCGAATCATGCAGTTTTTTAAAATTTATGTAGACTGTGTAAGGGGTGATGGCTGTAATGATCCATACACAGTCTACATCCAGATTCTATGAAATCTACTTGAAAGATTAATCAGGTTATTTGCCTGTGATCGTAAAATCATCACGCCGGTTTTTACTCCAGCAACTTTCTACGGATTCGCTACATGAGGGTTTCTCTTCGCCATAACTCATAGTTTCCAGGCGATCCGGAGATACGCCCAGGTAAACCAGATATTTTTTGGCGCTGGCGGCTCGGGTTTCGCCCAAGGCCAAGTTGTATTCGTTAGACCCTCTTTCATCGCAGTTACCATCAACCCGGACATCAACAGATGGATTGTTTTTCAGCCATTGGGCAAGTTCGCTTAAAGTTTCACGGGAGTCACTTCTTAGCTCAGCCTTATCGTAGTCAAAATAGATCGGGTAGATTTTGTCACCAATGTCGACTATGCGATTGCCGACCATAATGACGCCAGTCGTCACGACGGCGGGCTTGACAATTTCAGAGGTCGAAGAGATGGCCGATGGCGTGCTCATAGCTTCGGGTTGAGTGACCTTCTCTTCTTCTATGTCTCCGGGTTTACATGTGCAACTGGTAAATGCGAACATTAAACTTGCTGCCAGAACCAATGCCAAAATTACTTTTGCCGCTTTCATCGAGGAACTCCTTTTGCCTGTTGGCGGGTTAATAAATAATGTAAAAACTAATTATAAAAATCTAAAACAACGTCTAAGTTCATTTCATAACGCCTTTAAGATAAAAAATCAAGCTAATAACAAATATTTAAGAGCGTGTATGGGTATATGTTTCGATTTTTAAAGGTCTGACTTATCCAAAAATAAATTATTGTAAATTTCTGGTACTGAAAATCAGCGGTTAGCAGACCAGTTAGGGCTTTTTTTCTCTATTTTATCAAAAGTTAACTGTTTGAGATTACGACCTTTTTCATCCATAACCATAAGTTGTTGGAGGCCATTAATTTTTTGTGTAAAGATAATGTGACGTCCATTCGGAGACCAGCCAGGAACTTCACAATTACTTCGGGCAAAGGTTAGTTGTCGGTGATTACTACCGTCTGGTTTTATTGTGCAGATTTGGAATACGCTATCGATTTTTGAGGTGAAAACGATTTTGTCGTTATGGGCTGACCAATCCGGATTGGCGTTATAGCTCTCTTTTGTCGTCAATCGCTGCCAGCGGCCGCCTTGAGTTGCAGTGATATATATTTGCGGGGTGCCACTGCGGTCGGAGACAAAGGCAATTTCATTATTATCTGGAGACCAGCAGGGAGAAGCCTGATTTGCGCTACTATTGGTCAGGCGTTTTAAAGTCTCTCCAGATGTGGCTTTTATGATGGTGATCTCGCTATGATTTTTGTAGCGTTGCATCAGGGTTAGGTGATGGTCGTCTGCGGACCAGGCGGCGGCCGCATTGATTCCCGGACGATTGGTCAGGCGCGACTCTTTTCCTTTAATGAAATCGATAAGATAGAGGTCCGGGTTGTCGCGTCGATATGAGGTGTAGATCAGTTTGTTGGCATCTTGGGACCAGGCTGGTGAAATATTGATAGAGTTATTGCGGGTGATCTGGCGTCGTTCATGGCCATCATAATCACAACTGTATAACTCTTGGGCGGCTTCGTTCTTGAGGCGACCGCAGAAGGCTATTTTAGAGCTGAATTCTCCAGGCAGTCCAGTAATGCTTTCGACTACTTGGTTGGTGAATTTATGGAACAGCAGGCGGATGTTTTGAGCCCGTCCCCGGTAGCGCTTGCCGACTATCATTTTGCCGGCCAGGGTGTCGTAAAGTCGACATTCCACGATCAGTTTTTCTCCACTTATTGAGTAGCCCGCCTTGATCAGCAGTTCCGCACCGATTAAAGACCAGTTGCGGTAGTCAATACTAGTCTGGGAGATGTCGCATTTTTTTGGTTTTTCGAGATAGCTGGAAACATCATCAAGCAGTTCGAAAAAAGTAGAAAACTCCAAGTCGTCAATTAAAATTTTACGTCCGATAAGGGCAATTTTTTCATCTTTCGGGCTTCCGCACAAAGGTTGTAGGGGGGCAACGGCTACGGGGATACGGCGCAAGTTAGGGGAGTCAAGTTCGAGATAGACCCGCGCCTCAAGTAGGGCTGGTAACCCGGCCGCGGATAGTGCCAGTATTACTAAAATAAGTGCCGTGATAATTTTCTTTTCAGGCCAATAGTTATTGTTTTTCAAGTCTGATAGCATGGTTTTGGTGCCCTTAGTTTTTTATAGTTACAATATTGAAAATGTTTATGGTTTTATCACTGTCCACTGTCCACTGTCTACTGTTTCAAATTGTTGGGGTTAAAAGTTATGACGAACTCTTCCTGAGAAATATTCAGTTCTTCAGGGAAGGCTGGAAATGGACTTGCGTTAATGATGGCCTGGTGCATGGCATGGTTGAAAATTAGATTGTCTGATAGTTCCTCTTCCTTTTGAGTAAGAAGGCTGCCATTGGCAGCGATAGTCAAACTGATGGTTGCTTCAAGACCGCTGTTGAGAAGATGCTCGGGCAGGTGCCAGTTGCGCATCAGCCAGACTTTAAGCTGCATCTGATAGGTTTGAGTCAGGCTCGCCTGCAGGGCTTTTGCTGCCGGTGATGCTTCCTGTCGGAGGCGCTGCCGGATATTATTGAGTTTCTCTGCATCCTGTTGTCGAGCCAGTCGTTCTTTGATTTTGTTGAGTTTGCTGTTGGTTGGGGCCGGCTTTTTTTTGGGGATGCTTTTGCGTCGGGCTAAAGGTGACTCTTTGGCGATGATTTTTTGCTTTTTCAAGGTTGCCGGTTTTTTTTGGAGTTTGGTTTTTGTTTTTCGTTTAAACTCAGGTTTGCTTGGTGCTTGAGAAGTTTTTGCTGGTTTGGGTAACATTTTTTGTGGGGTAACCAGCTTAATCTCCATAAGATTGCTGGAGTCAAGTAAGGGTCGAGTTTTAAGTGTTGATGAGGGTAGTAGTATGAAAATATGCAGGGCCAACGACAGACACAAGGCCAGCGGCCAGCCTCTCTCTTTACTGTCAAAGAGATGGTTGATGTGGGTAGGGGAAAGATCGGGCAGTGAAAATCTTAATTTGGCGGCCATGGCTAAGGTTTGGAAGGGGTTAGTTCGCGATTACAGTCGCTACGGCGTAAGTTGCGATTCCTTCCCGCCGGCCGGTAAACCCTAGTCCTTCACTGGTTGTAGCTTTGATATTGAGCTGGCAGGGTGAGGCGATTGTCTCTTTCAAAACCGCTAGCATGTGCGGAATATGTGGGGTCAGTTTGGGTTGCTCGGCGACAATCGTGATGTCAGCTGCCTCCAGCTTAAAATCTCTCTCTCTGACAATTGTTAGAGCCTGCTCCAGAAAATAGAGGCTGCTACGGTTTTTGAAGGCTGGGTCGTGATCGGGAAAGTGTTGGCCAATGTCGCCCGCTCCCACAGCTCCGAGCAGGGCATCAACTAAAGCGTGAATCAGGACATCGGCATCAGAGTGGCCCGCCAGCCCCATATGCCCGGGGATTTCAATGCCACCTAGAATCAATTTCCGTTTCTCTGCAAAGGCATGGACATCATATCCGAAACCGGTGGCTTGTCGTGGTTTGTAGGCAACTTCTTGGCAATTGTTTTTTTGTAACATTATTTCGGCCTGTTGCAGATCATGTGGAAATGTGATTTTCAGGTTTGCTGGCTCCCCAGAGACATTAACAAAATTGACATTGGCACGTCTGTTTAAGGGGAGGTTTTCAACCAGAGCCCCTTCGTCGGTGATTGGGGTTGCCGGGTTTTTTTGCCAATGTTTCAAAGCTTCGCAGAGGAGTCTGTAAGGAACCCCCTGCGGGGTTTGGGCGAGGCCAAGCTCCTCTCGGGGAATAGTTTCAGTGATCTTCTGTCCCGCAATTCTTTTGACGGTTGCGGTTGGGGTTGTCGTCGGAATGACGACCTGCTGGGAGCTGGTTTGTTCAACAACCTTAATAATCAGTTCGTTGGAGATCAGGGGGCGGACGCCATCGTGAACCAGAATCGCGTCGGATTCACATAGCTTTTTGTCCGTTGCCGCAAGCGCCGTAACGCCTTTACTTACCGATTCTGTCCGGCTATCGCCTCCGGCAATGACACTAATAACTTTATCGAAAAGGGTGGTTTTTTGTTGCATCTCAAGCAGGGCTTCTTGGTTTTGCTTGGGGCCGACGATGACAATACCTTTAATTGCCGGACATTTTTGAAATGTTTCAATACTCCAGAGGTAGAGAGGTTTGCCGCAAAGGTCGATAAATTGTTTACTTTGGCGGCCGGGGTAGCGGTGTCCGCTACCGGCCGCGACAATTATTGCGTAAGCTGTTTTGGGGGCCGGCTCAGGAACCATTTTGCCGTCTCGCAAAGATCATGCGGCCTGCCGTAGTTTGCAGGACACTGGTGACGATGACTTGGGCCGCTTCGCCGACCAGTTGGCGTCCCTGGTCGATGACCACCATGGTGCCGTCATCCAGGTAAGCAACCCCCTGCATCGGTTCTTTGCCCTCTTTGGAGACCATTACATCGAGGGTCTCGCCGGGCAGAACCAGAGGCTTTAGCGATTCGGCCAGTTGATTCAGGTTTAAAACCCGAACGCCCTGAAGATCCGCTACTTTATTGAGGTTGAAGTCGTTAGTTAAAATTTGGGCATCTCTTTTTTTGGCCAGAGCCACAAGTTTTGCATCGACCTCTTTGATGCGTGGGAAGTCTTCTTCAGTGATATGGATCTGAACCTTGGCTTGATTCTGGATGCGTTTGAGAATGTCGAGTCCGCGGCGCCCGCGGATCCTTTTCAAGGAGTCGGCCGAGTCGGCGACAAGTTGTAACTCGTGGAGAACAAACTGTGGAATAATCAGAGTGCCTTCAACGAAGCCGGTTTCACAGACATCGGCGATGCGGCCGTCAATAATTACAGAAGTGTCGACAATTTTTTCCTGGTCAGCACTTTTTTTGGTGATCAGGGCTCGGATAAGGTCAAATTCATCCCCTTTTTTGAGACCGACTTCGAGGGCGACATAAGCCAGGAGGGAGTAGACCAGAAGATAGAGGGTGAAGCTGGTTCTGGGGTTGTCAAAAAGGTCGACAAAAGGTGCCCCCCGGAGTAGGAGGTTGGCTATGAAAAGGCCGACAACTATACCTGTAAAGCCACCGAGCAGAGTTCTTAAGGGGATTTTCTTGAGGCGGCTGATCAGGTAAAAGAGGTATACGACCAAGGCGCCGACAACAAAAAAAGCGACGCAGGCGTAATCAATTCTGTGGAATTGAGCTTTGGCAATCTGGAAGGAGAGCAGGGCCGCCGCAAGGGCAAAAAAAGCGCGAATTATGAGCAACGATTATCCTGTTAAATGGTGATCTCTGTTTTGATGCAATCCCAACTTTATGACTTGATCTACAGCTTTGACATTTAAACTGAAATCAGGTCTCGCTCAGATGGTCGGTGAAGAGCTCCTGGATCTCTTTTTCGACATCACTCTCTTGCAGCGCGCGCGCCAGGGCCAGTTCGGAGACAATCAGATGTTTGGCCGTCTCCATCATTTTTCGTTCGCCAAAAGAGAGTTCCTTGTTAACGCTGATCAGGTTGAGGTCGCGGAAGACCTCGGCGACCTCAAAGAGTGAGCCGCGCTTGATTTTATCGTGGAATTGTTTGTAACGTTTATTCCAGGTCTGATGTGAAAGCTTTACCCGCCGGCGTTTAAGGGTGGTGTAGACTTCTTTGATTTCAGCCTTGCTGACCAGTTGGCGTAAACCGACGTTAGTGGTGTTGTTCTTGGGGATCATGATGGTGATATTGCTGTCGATGATCACCATTATGTAGAAGTTCTGGGTCTCGTTGCATACTTCACGTTGTTCTATAGCTTTGATTTCACCGACCCCGTGTCCAGGGTAGACCGCAAGATCTCCTATATTAAAGACGTTGATTGTCTGATTTTCCATGTTTAGCCGAATTCCATTAGTTAGAGTTCTTGGGGTGAAAAAGATGGTGTCATCGTATCATCAAGAGAGGCAGTTGTATTATTTTTCTTGGCAAAGATGATGCTGACATGATATGGCCCGCCAGCCGTAAATTAATATCGTTAAAAAATAATGGTTACTTCTGCAACGAATAGGTTCCGGCAAGCTGATTTTATCTCTAAATTGTTTGAATCGCTAATATAACACATCCCACTCTTTTGTTCAACCGCCTAATTTTTAAACTTTATCTTCAAATTTTAGCAAGGGTTGGTGCGTTACCGATTATGGATTTTGTTTTGCTTATAGTTGCGGTTCTTCTGGGGTTGATTTTTGGTAGTTTTTTTAATGTCTGTATCTATCGTATTCCTCGAAATTTGTCGGTGGTATCGCCGGCATCGCATTGTCCGAATTGTGGGCAGACGCTGCCCTTCTGGCTCAATGTCCCATTGCTGACCTATCTTTTTTTGCGGGGCCGCTGTTTTTTCTGTCACAATCCGATATCTTTGCAATATCCCCTGGTTGAGGCCTTTACCGGCCTGCTTTTTGGGGTTGCCGCCTGGCGCTTTGGTCCCTCTCCCGCTCTGGCAGGAGCTTTGTTGCTGATCTGTCTACTGGTACCAATAATTTTCATCGATCTTGAACATCAGATTATTCCGGATCGTTTCAGTCTTACGGGGATTGTTATAGGTCTGGCCGGAGCCTGGTGGTGGGTGCCGATGCCTTGGTGGGAATCGTTGCTCGGTGTTCTTTTAGGTTGGTTTTCGCTGTGGTTGGTGGCGACCGGTTATTACTACGCGACTGGGCGCGATGGTATGGGTGGGGGCGACCTTAAGTTGTTGGCGATGCTCGGGGCTTTTTTAGGTTATAAGGCGCTTTTGCCGATTATCTTACTAAGTTCACTGAGCGGCGCCGTAATCGGTTTAGGGTTAGTGTTCTGGAAGGGTAAGGATGGGCGTTATGCTATTCCTTTTGGTCCCTTTCTGGCTGCTGGTGGACTTCTTTATCTTTTTATCGGCCCCCAGATGGTTGAACTCTACTGGGAGCTGATGATGCCGGTGTAACCGGTTGCAACCAGATATATCTCGGCTGAGGTTTTACGGCTGGCTTTAGGTTTTGCCAGGGTGACCTTGGCAAAGCAGTTTTTGAGTTGCTGCTGAAATGATTTTAGTTCATTGCCTTGGAAGACCTTGCAGATAAAAAAACCGCCTTCTGCCAGACGTTCCTTGACAAGTTCCAATGCGGTTTCTAGTATGGCAATGGAGTTGGCCTGATCGGTTGCTTTGATGCCGGTCAGGTTCGGGGCCAGATCGGAGACCGCCCCGTCAAAGGGTGGAGTGACCAGAGAGTCTATGAGAGGGCCGGTTTCCGGAGCTAGGATATCTGCGACCAAGGTTATGCAGGGGGGTGAGGGCAGGTCTGCGATATTTTGTAAGTCGAGTCCCAAGACATATCCTGTGACTCCAACCCGTTTCGCGATATACTCCATCCAGCCCCCGGGAGCGGCCCCCAGTTCCAGGATTTTCTGACCCTTTCTGAAGACCTTGAAGCGTTGGTCCAGTTCTTCGATTTTGTAGGTCGCTCGGGAGCGTTTACCTTCACGCTTTGCCTTTTTGTAGAAACCGTCTTGTCGATTAAATGCCATTATTTGCTCAGATTGTTTGTTATCAGATTGTTTGTTAAATGTTGATTCGGCTTGTTCGATCCGTCTCGGCTGGGGTCATTTCTTGACACTTGGCGGCCAGAAGGTTCACGTAAAGCCAAAGTTTTAACCCGCCATTTGTCAAGATGTGACCCCGTTAGTAAGGGCGAAGCAAAGTTTGTTATCTTTTGCTATGACTAAAGTACCTAAAGTAAAATCGAATTAATTAAAAGGAAATTCTTTTGCCAAAAAAACGAAACTATGAAATTGTTGCGTTGTTGACTTCGCGCCTGCCCCAACTTCTTAAAGATGGAGCAGGCATAGATGGTGATCTCGCCTTAAGTTTGGGAGGCTTGACTGGGGCCGAGATATTCTCTCTGTTGCCGTTGACCAATCAGATCCGGCGGCACCACTGTGGTCAGAAGATTGCGCTTTGTGCGATCACCAACGCTAAGTCGGGTCGCTGCCCGGAAGATTGTGCCTACTGTGCTCAGTCGATCTTCTACGATACCGGAGTCGAGACTTTTCCTTTAATCAAAGTCGACAAGTTGGCCGAACAGGCCCGTGCGGCGGCGGCTTGCGGGGTTGCAAACTTTTCGGTTGTGACCAGTGGTACAGCGGTTGATTGTGAGCATGAGCAGACCCAGATAATGGCTATGTTGAAAGAGATTGGGGCGCAAAAAATGGCTCCTTGTGCTTCCTTGGGTTTTCTCGATGCGGCCATGGCGGTTCGTTACCGTGATGCGGGGCTTAAACATTATCATCATAATTTAGAGACGGCCCGGAGTTTTTTCCCGCAAATTTGTACGACTCATGATTATGAGAGGGCTGTGGCTACCGTGAAAATCGCCAAAGAGGCCGGACTTTATGTCTGTAGTGGCGGGATTATGGGACTCGGTGAAAGCTGGGCTCAGCGGGTAGAGTTGGCCTTGACCCTGCGCGAGCTTCAGGTAGATTCGATTCCGCTCAATTTTCTGCAACCGGTCAGCGGGACACCCTTGGCCGAGCAACCGGGGTTAACTCCGTTCCAGGCACTTTTGACAATTTCCATGTTTCGTTTGGTCTGTCCAGCCTGCGATATTCGTATTTGTGGTGGGCGTCAGCGTACTTTCGGAGATTTTCAATCGTTCCTTTTTGCGGCCGGTGCGAATGGCCTGATGGTTGGTAACTATCTGACCACCAGTGGTCGGCAATGGTCGGATGACAGTCGTCTGCTGGACGATTGGGCAGTATTTGATGAGGGGTTGGCGGATGCGTGATAGTTTGCAAAAGTCAATGCTGGCGGCGCTTGAGGGTGAACTTGGCGGACTGGAAGAGATTGGTCAGCTAAGGTTTTTGCGGACAATAAATGGGCCGCAACAGGCGCATACGACCCTTGATGGCCGTCCGATACTGCTGCTTTGCTCAAATAACTATCTTGGTTTAGCGAACCATCCAAAGCTGCTTGCCGCCGCGCAAAAGGCGGTTGCAGGCTATGGCTGCTCGGCGGGCGCGTCACGTTTGATCTCAGGAACTATGAGTTTGCACGGGGAGCTCGAAGAGGCCTTGGCAAAATTTAAAAAAGTTCCGAAAACTCTGGTTTTTAATAGTGGTTATGTGGCTAATCTGGCCCTTTTAACGACGCTGGTGGGGGCTGGTGATGTGATTTACAGTGATGCGCTTAATCATGCCAGTATTGTTGATGGCTGTCGTTTAAGTCGAGCCCAGCTCAAGGTTTATCGTCATTGTAACATGGGCCATCTTGAACAATTGCTGAAAAGTAGTGCTACAACTTTCAGGCGGCGCTTGATTGTTACCGATAGTGTTTTCAGTATGGATGGTGATATTGCGCCGTTGCCAGAAGTCGCTGAGTTGGGGCGTCGTCATGACGCGGTTGTGATGGTTGATGATGCTCACGCCACTGGGGTTCTAGGAGCTGGAGGTCGTGGTTCAGCTGAACATTTTGGTCTTGGATTTAATGATCTTGACCTGCAGATGGGGACTTTGGGAAAGGCGCTGGGTAGTTGCGGGGCCTATGTTGCCGGAGCCCCGCAATTTATCGATTACCTGATTAATAAAGCGCGCAGTTTCATCTACACAACGGCTTTGCCACCGGCGGCTCTGGGGGCCTCGCTGGCGGCCGTTGAACTGCTTTCCGAGGAACCTGAACGGGTAACCAGGCTCAGATCTTTAAACGACTATTTCCGTCAAGGTCTACGCCGTCTTGAGATTGCGGTTAGCGATGATCCGACGCCAATTGTGCCGGTGGTGGTTGGGGATCCCCAAAAAACTATGGCCTTGAGTGCCTGGTTCCTCGAACACGGAGTCTTTATTCAGGGGATTCGTCCGCCGACGGTGGCTCCCGGTCAATCTCTGCTCCGGGTGACTATCAGTGCCGATCTGGAGTACACCGATCTTGACCGGGTCCTGGGACTTTTTGCTGAACGTCGTCATGACTTTTGCATTTGAAAGGAAGATGAACTCGCAAAAATTCCCATATCCGTCATGCCGGCGAAAGCCGATATCCAGAAGTTACTGAATTTACTGGATTCTGACTTTCGTCGGAATGACGATTTAAGGTGATTGTGGACTTCTTACGACACCATCAAAGGAAAGATATTTAAAAATAGCTTGACAATTACAACCCCTTATATTAGAAGTCTGCCCTTCAAATTTGCCGCCCTCTTTGGCAGGGCCTTAAGTGATTGAAGATGATGCTGATTTCGGTTCTTGAAGGGGCCGGATGTTTTTTTGGAGATATCTATAATGAAGACCTATGTAGCGAAACCTGGAGAATTTGAACAAAAATGGCACCTGATAGATGCCCGAGGCCAGGTTCTCGGACGTTTGGCGAGTGAGGTTGCCAAGATTTTACGGGGTAAAGATAAGGCAATTTTTACACCTCATGTTGATACCGGCGATTATGTCGTGATTGTTAATGCAGCCAATGTTCGTTTGACCGGTAACAAGCTTAGTGATAAAACTTATTATCACCATACCGGCTATCCAGGTGGTATCAAATCGATAACGGCGGCTGAGTTGCTTGAGAAAAATCCGACTGAGATTATCAATAGTGCGGTTAAAGGTATGTTGCCGAAGAATAAACTGGGTCGCCAGTTGCTGGGAAAACTGAAAATCTATGCTGGTTCCGAGCATTCTCATCAGGCCCAACAGCCGATTGCCAGAGAGATTTAAGCGTAATTTTTATTTAACAGTTAATATATTTTAAAATACTATTTTTAAGGTTTTGATATGACAGCGACAAGGTTTTATGCGACTGGCAAGAGAAAATCAGCGATTGCCAAGGTCTGGCTCAGTGAAGGCACTGGCGATATTAAGGTTAACGGTCGTCCAGCCGAAGACTATTTTACTATGGATTTCGCCCGCGAAATGGTTTTTCAGCCACTCTCTGTAACTGAGAGTGGCAATAAATTTGACTTTATGATTAAAGTTGCCGGTGGTGGTGTCGCTGGTCAAGCTGGCGCTGTAAAACATGGCATTAGCAAGGCTTTGTTGGAGTTTGATCCCGAAATGCGTGGTCTACTAAAGAAAGCGGGTTACCTAACCCGTGATGCGCGAATTAAGGAGCGCAAAAAATACGGCCAACGCGGTGCTCGAGCTCGCTTCCAGTTTTCTAAACGTTAGATCGATACTGGAAAGAGAAAAAAGAGACCAAGGGAGGCCGCGAAAACGGCCTCCCTTTTTTTGTTTATAAAAGGGAGAGAGTTGGAATGAAAACAAAAGTAGCGATTATTGGAGCCAGCGGTTATACTGGGGTTGAGCTTATGCGGATTCTGGCTGGCCATCCTGAGGTTGAATTGACGGCGGTAACCTCGCGCCAGCACATTGGCGTGCCGGTGGCCGATCTTTTTCCATCCTTGCGAGATATCGTCGGCCTTTCATTTATGGATAACCGGGTGGCCGAGATTGCCGGTTTGGCCGATTTGATCTTTACGGCCTTGCCTCATAAGGCTGCTATTGAAGTGGTGGCCGAGCTTCATGGGGCCGGTAAAAGAGTGGTTGATTTAAGTGCCGACTATCGTTTCAGTGATCGCGCTTTGTATGAGGCCTGGTACCAACCCCATACTGCTCCAGAGCTTTTGGCGGAAGCGGTTTATGGTTTACCGGAACTTTTTCGTTCTGAAATCCCCGGAGCTCGGGTGGTTGGCAATCCTGGTTGTTATCCAACCAGTGTGATTTTGCCGTTGGCCCCGATTCTGCCTCTGGGACTGATCGATTCCGAAACGACCATTGTAATTGATGCCAAATCAGGCACCAGCGGGGCTGGTCGCAGTTTAAATTCAGGCTCTCTCTACTGTGAGGTGAACGAGAATTTCAAACCTTATAAGGTCGGCAGCCACCGCCATCAGCCGGAGATGGTTGAACAGCTCCAACGAGCTTCTGGAAAGGCTCCGCAACTTCTATTTGTGCCTCACCTGCTCCCGGTAAATCGCGGTATTCTCTCTTCAATCTATCTCCCGCTGTCACGCGATGTCGCGGCGGCAGAGATCGAAGAGGCTCTGGATAGGGCTTATGGCAAGGAGCCTTTTGTGCGGCTTTTGCCCGCTGGCACCCTGCCAACCCTTAATGCCGTTCGGGGGAGTAATTATTGTGATATAGGTTATGTGTTGGCTCCCGCCCAGAATAGCTTGATTCTTTTTTCAGCTATCGATAATCTGGTTAAAGGGGCGGCCGGGCAGGCCGTTCAGAACATGAATTTGATGTTGGGTCTGCCTGAGGTTATGGGATTGTTGACAGTGGCTTTGCAGCCTTAACTAAGATTGACGGCGTTTTTATTGTGAAAATAAGGAGGTGCGGATGAAAAAGATAAATGGAGCCCAGATACTCCTTGAAGTTTTACAGGAGCAGGGGGTCGAGGTGATTTTTGGCTATCCCGGTGGTGCTGTAATTAATCTCTATGACCATATGCCGGAATACTCATGTCGTCATTTTTTGGTGCGCCACGAACAGGCGGCGGTTCATGCCGCGGATGGCTATGCCCGGGCTACCGGGAAAATTGGGGTGGCTCTGGTGACTTCCGGTCCCGGAGCGACGAATACGGTTACCGGTTTGGCGACGGCTAATATGGATTCAATTCCGATAGTCGTCTTTACCGGGCAGGTGCCGACTCCGTTGATTGGTAATGACGCTTTTCAGGAAGCCGATATTGTCGGCATCACCAGGCCCTGCACCAAGCATAATTTTCTTGTTAAAAGGGTTGAAGATCTGGAGCGGATTGTTAACGAAGCTTTTCATATTGCTGGCAGCGGCCGTCCTGGGCCGGTTCTGGTTGATTTGCCCAAAGATATTATTGCCGGCATGGGGGTTAAGAAACAGGCTGTAAAACCTTCACTTAAAGGTTATAATCCAAATTATACTGGTCATGCTGGTCAAGTTAAGCGGGCCATGCAGCTGCTTTTCAAGGCGCGGCGCCCTCTTTTTTATGTTGGCGGCGGGGTTGTCCTGGCTAATGCTGCAGCCCCGTTGACCGAACTTGCCCAAAAGCTTAATATACCGGTAACCACAACCTTGATGGGTCTTGGAGCTTTTCCTGAAGATGACTATCTCTCTTTGGGGATGCTGGGTATGCATGGTACTTATCGGGCCAATATGGCGGTTACTGAAAGTGATGTTCTGGTTGCCTTTGGCGCTCGTTTTGATGACCGGGTAACCGGCCGGATCGATAAATTTGCGTCCGATGCCAAGATTATTCATGTTGATATCGATCCCACCTCGATCAGTAAAAATGTTGATGTTGATATTCCGATTGTTGGTGATCTCTTGGATGTTATGCAAAAGATGCTCGAAGTGGTTAAGGATTCGCCTGATCAAGTTGAGCTCTGTGCCGTTGGCCATGATGATTGGTTGAGTCAGATTGCCCGTTGGCGGGATCTGCATAAACTCTCTTACGTGCAGGACGATATTATTAAACCGCAATTTGTGGTTGAGAAAATCAGTCAACTGACACAAGGGGATAACCCGATTATCAGCACTGAGGTGGGTCAGAACCAGATGTGGGCAGCTCAGTTTTTCAATTTCACCAAACCCCGTAGTTGGTTGACCTCCGGCGGTCTTGGAACCATGGGCTACGGCTTGCCGGCGGCAATGGGGGCTCAAGTTGCCTTTCCCGAGCGCCTGGTTATCGATATTGCCGGTGACGGTAGTATCCAGATGAACAGCCAGGAGTTGGCCACCGTGGTGCAGTATAACTTGCCGGTTAAAGTGATTATCCTTAATAACGGTTATTTAGGGATGGTGCGGCAGTGGCAGGAGCTCTTTTTCGACAAACACTACTCGTCAACGCAAATGAATCATGCGCCAGATTTTGTTAAACTGGCTGAAGCCTATGGTGCCTTGGGTCTTAGGGCGCGGACCCCGGCCGAGGTTGAACCGGTTTTGCGGCAAGCTTTTGCGCACCCGGGACCGGTGGTTGTTGATGTTGTCGTGGCGAGTGAAGAGAATGTTTATCCCATGGTACCCGCTGGTGAGGCGATCTCCAAAATGTTGCTGGTTTAAGGAGGAGGGCTGATATGAAACATATTATAAATGTGTTGGTTGAAAATGAATTTGGGGTCCTTTCTCGTATCGCCTCTCTTTTTAGTGGGCGCGGTTTTAATATTGAAAGCCTGACTGTCGCCGAAACCGATGATTCAACTATATCAAGTATGACGATTGTAACGCAGGGGGCTGATCATATCATTGAGCAGATTACGAAACAGCTCAATAAGCTCATTAATGTAATAAAAGTGGTTGAGCTTACCGAGTCGGTCCAGATGGCTCGCGAAATGGTACTTATGAAATTTGTCGTCAGCAGCGGTTCGAAAAGGCTTGAGTTACTTCGTTTGATTGAGGTCTATCAAGCCCGGGTTTTGGAATTGGGGCCGCGTTCTTTGATCGTTGAGATGACTGGTGAGCGGGCTAAAATAGAGGTTGCTCTTGAAGTGCTTGGGCCTTTCGGGATTAAAGACGTGTCGCGTACCGGCATGGTTGCTTTAGCTCGTGATTGTGGTAAATGAATTAATTTAGGATCGATTTTAACTTAAAAGTTTAGGAGGCAGTAGAAAATGCAGCTCTATTATGAGAAAGATGCGGATTTGTCGGTTTTACAGGGTAAAAAAATTGCGGTTATCGGTTATGGCAGCCAAGGTCATGCCCATGCCCATAACTTGAAGGATAGTGGTTTTGATGTCGTGGTTGGTTTGCGTCCCGATGGCCCTTCGTGGCAGAAGGCTGAAACTGGTGGTTTGCCGCTTTTAGAAACGGCTGCAGCCGTCCGTCAGGCGCAAGTGATAATGATTCTGGTTCCCGATGAACTACAGGCGGCCCTCTATCGTGAAGATATCGCCCCCAATCTTAAAGAGGGTGACTATCTGGTTTTTGCTCACGGTTTTAATATTCATTATGGGCAGATTGTGCCCCCGGCTGGAGTCAATGTCTTTATGGCTGCTCCAAAAGGGCCTGGTCATCTGGTACGTCATGAATATACCAAGGGTATGGGAGTCCCGACCCTGATTGCTATCCACCAGGATCCTTCCGGCAATTCTCGTGATTTGGCTTTAGCCTATGCCTGTGGTATCGGTGGTGGGCGTGCCGGAATTATTGAAACCAGTTTTCGCGAAGAGACTGAAACTGATCTCTTTGGCGAGCAGGCTGTGCTTTGCGGCGGGGTGACGGAATTGATTCAGGCTGGTTTTGAAACCCTGGTCGATGCCGGTTACGCTCCGGAGATGGCCTATTTTGAGTGTCTTCATGAACTTAAGTTGATTGTTGACTTGATTTATGAGGGCGGAATTAGTAATATGCGTTATTCGATCAGTAATACAGCCCAGTTTGGTGATCTGACCCGTGGACCTCGGGTGATTAACGAGGCGAGTCGGGAAGCGATGGCTGAGATCCTGGCTGAGATTCAGGATGGCTCTTTTGCCCGCGAATGGATTCTTGAAAACCAGGCCAATCGGCCGGTTTTTAATGCTCTGACCCGGAATGGAGCGGAGCACCAAATCGAGCAGGTTGGTGAGAAACTGCGCTCCATGATGAGCTGGATCAGTAAAGATAAACTGGTTGATAAAAATAAGAATTAAGAGAGGAGTCATATTTTGAAATTGAGTAATCTGCCGGTGTTGGATAAAATTCACCCCGAGGGTCATCGTTGGGTTTTGGGGTTGGGTTTAGCGACTATTATCTTTTTTCTTCTCGGCTGGGGCTGGCTCTGGAAGCTGACTTTGCTGCTGGCTATTTTTACGGGCTCTTTTTTTCGTAACCCTGAGCGCTATCCACCTTTTCGAGAAGGTACCGTGGTCTCTCCCGCTGATGGTCGAATTTTGTCAGTTACCCAGGTTGATGGTCCGGAACTTTCAGGTATGGACGAGTGCACCAAAGTCAGTATCTTTATGTCGGTCTTTAATGTCCATGTTAATCGCTCTCCCGCAGCCGGACGGGTGCTTGAAATTCACTATAAACCGGGAAAGTTTTTTTCTGCTAATCTTGATAAAGCTGCGGAAGAGAACGAGCGCAATCTGGTGGTCATGGAGGATGAGCAGGGGCGGCGCCTAGCCTTTGTTCAAATTGCGGGTCTCATTGCCCGCCGCATTGTCTGTTTTGTCAGTCCCGATGATACCTTGGAAAAAGGTGAGCGTTTCGGACTGATTCGTTTTGGCTCGCGGGTGGATCTCTATCTGCCAACGCAAACCGAAATTGATATCTCTGTCGGGCAACATGTCAAAGGTGGAGAGACGATTATTGGTTACTTGCCAAATGTTGAGTAATTGTGTTATAGGCTTAGGTAGGTAGTTTATGAAGAACTTGAGAATCAGTGGGGATTTGACATGATACGCGGAATTTATCTGCTGCCCAACCTGTTTACCATGGGTAACCTTTTTTGTGGTTTTTTCGCCATGATTTCGGCTATCAAAGGTGATTATGGTACTGCTGCCACCGCTATCATTGTGGCCAATGTTTTTGATATTCTTGATGGCAAGGTGGCGCGGATGATGAATGCCACCAGCCGTTTCGGCATGGAGTTCGATTCATTGGCCGATCTCGTCTCTTTCGGAGTCGCTCCGGCCTTACTGATCTTCCAGTGGAGCCTCTCCTCTTTTGGTCGTCTTGGTTGGTTGGCTGCGTTTCTCTTTGTTGCCTGCGGGGCTTTACGTCTGGCTCGATACAATGTTCAGGCGGAAACATCTGAAAAGGGTACCTTTACTGGTTTGCCGATTCCGGCCGCGGCCAGCATGGCCGCGACTACTGTTTTGATTGCCGATCACCTGGGTGCGGTCGGGGTTGAGCGTAATATTCTTCTCCTCTTGCTCTGTTACGGGCTAGCTTTTCTGATGGTCAGCAATGTTAAATATCCAGCTTTTAAAGAGTCTATTTTCCAGGGTCGGGCGCCTTTTAAGGCTTTGGTTATGGTGGCTGTTGTCTTTATCGTTATTGCTGCCGAACCGCAGATCTCCCTCTTTATCTTAGCCGTTATCTACACGTTTTCGGGGCCGGTCAAGTCTCTGCTCCTACTAACCGGACTCCTAAAAAAGCGGACTCAAGGGGCCGATGAGGAGAGGGTTGTGCATTAGCTTAACCGATACACAAACTAACCCGATTGATTATAAAAAATCCCCCTGAGTTCGCGAAAGAATTCAGGGGGATTTTTTTGCTACGATTGCAAATATTTTCAAATTAATGTTTTTCATATGGAGGAAATCATGGACAGGATAACAATTTTTGATACGACCTTAAGAGATGGTGAACAGTCACCCGGTGCCAGTATGAATGTGGATGAGAAATTGTTGCTGGCTAAACAGCTTGAAAAGCTTGGGGTTGATGTCATTGAAGCCGGTTTTCCGATCGCATCAGAGGGTGATTTTGCCGGGGTTAAGTTGGTGAGTGACAAAATTCGGGGTTGTCAGGTGGCGGGACTTGCCCGGGCCAGTCGCACTGATATCGATCGTGCCTGGGAGGCTTTAAAGGGTGGAGCTGATCCTCGCATTCATACATTTATTGCGACTTCATCGATCCATATGCAGCATAAACTGCAGATGGAGCCTGCGGCGGTTCTTGAACAAGCTGTGGCCGCGGTTCGTTACGCCCGGACGCTGACTTCAAATATTGAGTTTTCGGCCGAAGATGCGACCCGTAGCGATATTGATTTTCTGGTTAAAATCTTTACCGCTGTAATTGAGGCTGGTGCCAGAACCATCAATATCCCGGATACAGTCGGTTATACTGTGCCCCGTGAATATTTTGCAATGATAAATTCGATCAGAGAACGTCTGCCCCATGGTGGTGATGGCGTTGTTATCTCAGTTCATTGCCATAACGATCTTGGGCTGGCGACCGCTAACTCGATTGCGGCGATTCAGGCTGGAGCCCGCCAGGTTGAATGTACGATCAACGGTATCGGCGAGAGGGCTGGTAACTCCTCACTTGAAGAGCTGGTGATGGCGTTGCGGACGCGGCCCGATAATCTGGCTTATGAGACCGGTATTGTGACAACTCAGATATATCCCAGCAGTCGTCTGGTCAGCCAGGTTACAGGTATCCGGGTCCAGCCTAATAAGGCGATTGTCGGGGCTAACGCCTTTGCGCACGAGGCCGGTATCCATCAGGATGGAGTTTTGAAAAACAAAGCAACCTACGAAATTATGACTCCAGAATCGATCGGCTTGCCGCAAAATAGCCTGGTCATGGGGAAACACTCCGGCCGCCATGCTTTTCAAGAAAAAATCAATGATCTGGGTTATGAACTTGAAGCGCCACAGGTTGAAACCGCTTTTGTTGCTTTCAAAAAGTTGGCGGATAAGAAAAAGGAGATTTTTGATGAGGACATCGACGCTTTGATCGCTGATGAAATTATCCGTATTCCGCACTATTTTGAGCTCAAATTTGTCAGCGTTAACAGTGGTACGGTGGCGATGCCGAGTGCCACATTAGAGATTGAGGTCGAGGGTCAAAACCGGAATGGCGCTGAATTTGGTGACGGCGCCATCGATGCGGTTTTTAAGACTATTAAACAGTTAACCAACACCCAGAGCCGTCTCTTGACTTATGAGGTTAAATCAATTACAGGGGGTACGGACGCTCTCGGTGAGGTGACCGTCAGGATTCGTGAAGATGGGTTGACGGTTATGGGTCAAGGGGCTCACACCTGTGTTGTTGTGGCCAGTGCTAAAGCCTATATGAACGCTCTTAATAAACTTGAGTATAAGAAACGTAACCGTCCCCAAGTGACTGTTTAGTACCTTACAGGCTATTTATTGTTTGAAAAAACAAGAAATGTTCTGATAAGAGTTACTTATTTGCGGGCAAAGCCCGCATTAGGAGAAAAATTTATGGCCCAGACAATAACCGAAAAAATTCTCGCTTTTCATGCTGGACTCGATACGGTCGAACCTGGACAATTGATTGAAGCCCAGGTCGATATTGCCTTGGCCAATGATGTGACGGCTCCGATTGCAATTGCCGAGTTTGGCAAACTCGGGGTGGAAAAGGTTTTTGATGACGAACGGGTACTCCTGATTCCCGACCATTTTACTCCCAATAAAGATATTAAGTCGGCCGAGCAGGCCAAAATATTGCGTGATTTTGCCAAAAAACAGGAGCTTAAAAACTATTTTGAGATCGGCCGGGTCGGGATTGAGCATGTCCTCTTACCGGAAAAAGGTTTGGTTCTGCCCGGAGATTTGATCATCGGGGCTGATTCTCATACTTGTACCTATGGTGCTTTGGGGGCTTTTGCGACAGGTGTCGGCAGTACTGATCTCGCCGCGGCCATGGCGACCGGTAAGGTCTGGCTCAAGGTTCCTGAGACCATTAAGGTGGTCTATCATGGTAAGCTGTCACCTTGGGTCGAAGGCAAGGATCTGATTCTCCATACGATTGGCATTTTAAAAGTCGATGGCGCTCTCTATCAGGCGCTTGAAATGATGGGTGAAACCATTGAGTCTTTGCCGATGTACGGGCGTATGTCAATGGCCAATATGGCGATTGAAGCGGGCGCTAAAAATGGGATTATCGCTCCCGACGAAATTACTCTCGACTATGTCCGCTCTCGGGCGCAACGCGACTACACGCTTTTTGCAAGTGATGCTGATGCGGTTTATCATAAAACTATCGACATCGATGTGTCAAAAATCAGGCCTCAGGTCGCCTACCCACCGCTGCCCGATAAAAGTCGTTCGGTTGATCTTGCCGCCGCCGATAAGATTGCTATTGATCAGGTTGTGATCGGTTCCTGTACCAATGGTCGGATTGAGGATTTTCGTTTGGCGGCCTCGCTTCTTAAAGGGAAAAAAGCGGCACCCTATATGCGCCTGCTGATTATCCCCGGGACCCAGGATGTTTATCGGCAGATGATCAAAGAGGGTTTGACCGATATTTTTCTTGATGCTGAAGCCCTGATTTCACCGCCAACTTGCGGTCCCTGTTTGGGTGGTCATATGGGAGTTCTTGCGGCCGGTGAACGGGCCGTGGCCACGACTAATCGTAACTTTGTCGGCCGCATGGGCCATCCCGAGAGTGAGGTCTACTTGAGTAACCCGGCAGTCGCTGCCGCCAGTGCCATTTTAGGTCGTATCGCTACCCCGGAAGAGGTGCTTTAATATGAATACAATACAAGGAAAAGCCTGGAAATTTGGTGATGATGTCGATACCGATGCCATTATTCCGGCGCGCTATCTTAACACTTCAGATCCTCTGGAGTTGGCTAAGCACTGTATGGAGGATGCTGATACCGGTTTTGCGAGCAAAGTTAAGAATGGCGATATCATCGTCGCCGGCAAGAATTTTGGTTGCGGCTCTTCCCGCGAACACGCCCCGATGTCTATCAAAGCGGCCGGTGTGGCTTGCGTGATTGCCCCGACCTTTGCCCGCATATTCTATCGTAACGCCTTTAACACTGGGCTTTTGATTTTAGAATCGGGTGAAGCCGCCAAAGCTATTGAAGCGGGCCATGAGGTGGCTGTCAATCCGGCTGATGGTACGATTGATGATTTGACCAGCGGTCAGCAGTATAAAGCCCAGCCGGTTCCAGAGTTTATGCGGAAACTGCTTGATGATGGTGGTCTTATAGAGCATTGGCGCAAGCGACTGGCTTAATAATTATATTAACGGAGAATAACAGATGAACAAGGCAGGTTATAGTGTCGCCGTGGTTGGTGCGACCGGCGCAGTTGGCAATGAGCTTATTGCGACCCTGGAAGAGCGGGATTTTCCCGTGGCGCAACTGAAACTTTTAGCATCGGCCAATTCGGTCGGTAAGACTTACGAGTTTAAAGGGACTGAATATGTAGTTGAAGAACTGACCGAGGACTCTTTTTCCGGGGTTGATATCGCTCTTTTTTCGGCGGGTGGTTCGATCAGTGAAGTCTATGCTCCGATAGCAGCCGCCAGCGGGGCTGTGGTGATTGATAACACCAACGCCTTTCGCATGGATGTCGATGTCCCTCTGGTTGTACCTGAGGTCAATCCTGGAGCCATCGCTGAATATCGGACTCGCGGGATTATTGCCAACCCAAACTGTTCAACCATTCAGATGGTTGTGGCCTTAAAGCCGATCTATGATGAGGTCGGTATTCAGCGGATCGTTGTTTCAACCTATCAGGCAGTCTCCGGCAGTGGTAAAAAGGCGATTGATGAGCTTGAAAAGCAAGTTTTAGCTCTCTTTAATCAGGAGTCAGAACTGCCGGTTAATGTCTATCCCCACCAGATCGCTTTTAATTGTCTGCCCCATATCGATGTTTTTTTGGAAAACGGCTATACTAAAGAAGAGATGAAGATGGTGCGTGAGACCAAAAAGATTTTTGCTGACGATTCTATTGGCGTGACCGCTACTGCGGTTCGCGTACCGGTATTTTACTGTCACTCTGAGTCAATTAACATAGAGACCGATGAGAAGATTTCGGTTGAAGAGGTTCGTGGACTCATGGAGCGGGCCCCCGGTGTTAAACTGGTTGATGATCTTGCGCAAAACAGCTATCCCTTAGCTATTAATGGCGCCGGTCAGGACGCCACCCTGGTAGGCCGGATTCGCGAAGATGAATCTATCGCCAACGGCATTAACCTCTGGGTTGTTGCTGACAATATCCGTAAAGGGGCCGCGCTTAACGCCGTCCAGATCGCCGAAATTCTGATTCGTGAATATCTCTAAATTGTTTTTGAAAATCTTTTGATTCATTTTTTGCGATCATAGAAATTAAATAAAAAGGGTTAACTGAAATTTTCAGTTAACCCTTTTTATTATTGACGCGCTGAAGAAGATCTGAACTCTCGGTGTTAAAGCCGAAGAAATATCGTTACAAAGTGTATGATATCAGAACTTGACCGGCTTATGCTGTAGAGGGAGTTATGCGCTACTTCGCCAATCGCGACCAAATTAATGAAGGATGAGGATTTTCAGAAAGGGTTGATGGAGATGATAGGAGTAGGCTGAAAAGTAGTTACGCGTATTTGCGATGAATTTTTCGTTTGCTGTTTGGAGGGAAAGTTGAGGTTGGCGTTGGATATGTACGCCATTCTAACTATTTGACATATATTATCTGATATACTATTATTCGGTAATAAGAAAATGAAATTACCCCAATAAATGTCAAATTGACAGATGGTTGAGATGGAAACTAGGGATCAAAAAGAATAGCCGGACCGCTTTTAGAAAAGTGGTTCGGCTATTCTTTTTGTTTTTTGCAATGAGGTAACAATGAATCCAGAGATACAGAAACAAAAAAGCAGTGTCTCCAACAAACAGTTCAGAAGTATGGTGACAATTGCAATAATCACAACGCTTATAATGGCCGGGCTTCTTTTTTATGGAACCCAACAATATGTACTCCAACGGGCCGAGAATAAAATTCAAGAGGTGCTCTTGGCCCATAAGGGGATACACCACTATGTACAGTGCGTAATGCTCCCGGCTTTTTACAAATACAAAGAGAAGGGTGAGATACGTGAAGACTTTTATGCCCCCGAGCTTCTCTCTTCGTCGTTTATTATCAGAAATCAGAACTTTTTTTATAACCAGGAACGGGTTGCAATCGGACTGCCCGAATTATACTATAAACTGGCAGCTATCAATCCACGCAATCCGCTTAATAGAGCCGATGCGATGGAAGAGAAGCTGATTGCAATGTTTAATAAAGATAGAAATGTAGAAAATTACCGTGAAATTGTTCAACTTGATAATAAAAAATATCTTTATGTTGCCTTACCTTTCCTTGAAAACCAAAAGAGTTGTATAAAATGCCACGGCAAACCTGAAAATGCACCGAAACAGCTCCAGAAAATATATAAGGGGCAAGGTGGTTTTAATGAAAAAGAGCAAGCTATTAGAGCGATTATTTCGATCAGATTGCCACTTGGGAGTGAAGATCTAAATATATTCATCATTTTTTTAACTCTATTGACTGCCTTAATAATCATGATGTTTATGTTCATTTTTAATAGTCGATTAAAAAGGCTTGTTTATAAGCGCACAAAAGCTCTTGAACAAGAAATTGTTAGTCGAAATCAGGCCGAGGAAACCCTGAAAACAAATGAACAACGTCTTCAGTTAGCTCTTGAAGGTGCAGATTTAGGTATGTGGGATTGGGATTTGCAGACCAATGATATCTATTTCAGTCCTAGATATTTCACAATGCTTGGTTATGGGCCGACGGAGTTGCCATACTCTCTGGCAACTCGGGAAAATCTTTTGCATCCCGAGGAGAGGGAGCTGGTCAAGCAAGAAATACTGCTCAGTATTGAGACCGGGCCTGGAAAATGGAATAAAGAATTTCGTTTACGTGCAAAAGATGGACAATATCGATGGATTTTAGGGCGCGGCAAGGTTGTCGAATATTCTTCAAACGGCTTACCGCTTAGAGCCGCAGGGACCCATCTGGATATTACTACCCAAAAGCTCGTAACAGAAAAATTAAAAGATAGGGAAGAGCGATTTCGTGAACTTTTTAATCATATGAGTTCGTGTGTTGCAATCTTTGCTGCGGTGGAAGAGGGCCATAATTTCATTTTCAAAGATCTAAACCAGTCGGGTTTGCTGTCGAGCCAGATTGAGCTTGATGCAATTGTTGGCAAAAAGGTTACGGAAATTTTTCCCAACATAAAAGAGATGGGTTTACTTGATGTTTTTCAACGGGTCTACGAAACTGGCATACCCGAACATTTCCCCAGTTCCTTATACCATGATAACCGGTTGAATTTGTGGGTCGAAAATTATGTCTGCAAGATTCCATCCGGGGAAATTGTAGTTGTTTATGACGATATTACAGAGCGTAAAAAATCTGAAGAAGATTTGCTGAAAAACCGCAAGCTCGAATCAGTAGGTGTTTTAGCAGGTGGTATAGCGCATGATTTTAATAATATTTTGGTGGCAATTCTAGGTAATATTTCTCTGGCCCTGACGACTACAGACCCGAAAGATGAAATTTACGAGTTGTTGGTAGAATCCGAAAAAGCCTCTTTGCGGGCCAAAGATCTAACCCAGCAGTTACTGACTTTTGCCAAAGGTGGTGAACCGGTTAAGAAAATTGCGGCAATTGATGAAGTCATAAGAGATTCAGCCAGTTTTGTTTTAAGAGGTAGTAATATTCGGTGTGAGTTTAATTTTAGTGAAGAGCTCTGGCCGGTGGCCCTTGATACGGGGCAGATAAGTTAAGTTATTCAAAATATTATTATCAATGCCAGTCAAGCCATGCCGACTGGTGGCATTGTTACGGTGAATTGCTTGAATTATTGCCTGAAATCAAGTGATATGATTCCTCTTGCCTCTGGAAATTATATAAAAATCGTCATCAAAGATCAGGGCATCGGCATTCCACTTGACATGCTTAACAAGATCTTTGACCCTTACTTTACTACCAAACAGCGAGGTAGCGGCCTGGGATTGGCAATAACTCATTCCATCATCCGCAAACATGATGGCTACATTAGCGTCGATTCTGAACCTGACCAAGGAACAACCTTTAAGATCTATCTTCCCGCATCTCAAGACAGATCTGAGCTTGAACAGAGGGACATTATTGCATCACCTGAGATTGGGCAGGGTAAAATAATGATCATGGATGACGAGGAAATGATTAGATTTCTGGTTGAAAAAGCCCTCTCACGAATCGGTTATGAAGTGGTATCGGCTAAAGATGGAGATGAAGCGGTTGAGCTTTATAAAAAGGCGGATGAGGCTGGCATTCCGATTGATCTTATCATTATGGATTTAACTATTCCGGGTGGTGTTGGCGGCAAAGATGCTGTAAAGAAAATTCATGAAATTAATCCGGCAGCTAAAGCTATAGTTACCAGTGGTTACTCTAACGACCCCGTGATGGCCGATTTTAGCAAGTACGGTTTCTGTGGTGCGATGGTTAAACCTTTTCAGATCCGAGAGCTGGAGGAGTGCGTGAATAAGGTTTTATCCAGTTGAATAGGAATTGCTTTTCCCTGATTTGCGTCTGGTAAAACTGGTTGTGTTTGCAACTGTGCACTCCCGATTGTTAATGTTGCCATAACAAAGTTCAGGTAACTCTTCTCCAATTTAACGGAACTTTCCCGTTGTTTCCAGATAAAGATATTATGGTTTGGGAATGCCCAAAAGTCAAAAATCGAGTTAAGGTTGAGCTGAAACGCGAAAAACGTTAATTGGAAAACCGGAAATTTAATTAGTATCAGGCCATCTCTTCGGGGTGGCCTTTTTCGTTTTCTCAGTAGTGAAAGAAATGTTTTTTCTTGCTTTAGAATAAATCCACAACTTTTTATTTAAAATCATAAATTATTCTCGATAGACTTAGTATGACACTAATACTAATTTCCAAAAAAGGAGAATTATCATGAGGAATTTGAAAATATCTTTAATGGTTTTGGCGGTATTTACACTTTTGTCGATGAGTAAAATTTGAATGGATTGGGCTGATCTTTTACCGTGTGATTTTTTGTCGAAGGGCTTTTCTGCGGTGCCGCCTTAACCAATTGATGGTGCCGCTCAAGGTGATAATAAGTAGTAAGATGCCCCCCAGTGGAATGATCAGCCAGTATGAAGGGCCGATAAATTGCTCAAAGATTCGGCCGTTGTGGAGCTCAAAGAGTGTATTCCACAATGAGATGCGACTTTGGGATCTGATCTCATCCGGCATGGCGAAGTGTAGATGGTCAACCACTGCCTGATCTCTGAGTGCGGGATGATCGACTCGCTGCCAGCTCTCATTTAATTGGTAAAAGAGGCTGGATTTGGTGCCCGTGTAAAGAGTTTCCTGTTCTTGGTTTATGGCTAGCAGGAGGCTGAGCGTGTCTCTTTCGTAGACGGCAGATGGGAAACCCGCATTCAAAGGCTGGAAGCTTTTTCCTTGATTTAAACTTTTCCAGACGCCCTCTTTGCCGCCGACATAGAGAATATTGTCATGGTTGGCAGAAAAAACCGCATCCCGCCAGTTCATCCGGTTCCAGTTGCGGTATTGATAGTTGGCTGGCATTATCTGGTTTGGCAGGGAGTATTTTTTTAGTAGTTGAGGGTGGTTTAAGAGGATACCGCTCAATGCCATCCAGACACAGAAAAGAAGAGCCAGGAGAGCACAATATTTATGCAGCCCATGTAAAATTCAGATGAGGTGAGTTTTTTGCATGAGGATAGTCTTGTGGTTTTTAAAGCGAGGTTAATACCAGAACTCAGGGTATCGACGGTTTTTAGAAAGATTGTTTACCAGTAAAGCGATAATCAGCATCATCAAAGCTCCCATTCCAACCGGAATCAGGGCATACAGATATCCGAGGCTATGAATTTTATCGCTACCAATTACGGCAATCAAGGCGGTTGCCCCTCCCGGTGGATGAAGAGTGGAAGTGGCGAGCATGACAGCAATGGAAGTCGAAACAGCTAATGCTGCCGCCAACCAGGTTAATTGCGGGAAGGCTTGATAACAAAAAACCCCAACGATTGCAGATATGATGTGACCTCCTATCAGATTTCTTGGTTGAGCCAATGGGCTTTTGATGGCGCCATAGATGAGTACAGCGGAAGCCCCAAAACTGCCAATGACCATAACCAGATCATTTTCTGTCAGTATTTCGTAATGAATATACGACACTGCAGATATTCCCAGAAAAGATCCTAGCCATGACCAGGCAATCTCTATCAGTGATGGTCTGGTCGGACTTTTGCCGATACCCCTCATCTTATTAAGATAGTTCATGTTTTTTCTTCTTGCTGGTTTTTTTCAAACCTTCCAGCAGATGTTTTATTGCCATCCCCGGATGACGCTTGATCATCAGGGGCCCGGCATAGCGCATAACTTCCTGTATTTTAATTTTCATTTTCGGCTTGTAGCAATGAATCTGGCATTTGCCACAGGTAGTTCTTGTTTCTTTTATGGGGCAATGCTGAAGCCTGTTGATCGCGTAGTCGGTGAGTGTCTGGCATTCATTGCAGATTTCTTGTCTGTGATGGCAGTCACGACAATACATTGCGACCATGGCTCTGATGGTTTTGGCGTTGTATGAATTGCCTGAAGACGAGTTGGATCCATTGTTCATTTCATTTTATCCTGATTATTTTATGGGGTTCCGGCTTTGATTGCCGGCTCGATTTACCTATCATAGAATAGGTTATAAGGGATTGATTTAAGTCAAAAGAAACTAACAGTATTATTGGGATTGGCAGAGTATGTGAATGTGCCATACAATCTAAATAACTTGGCGAAAAAGATTGACAGTAGTTATCCTGGCTAGTAATGATTTGTGGAGTATTTGGTTGCCGGGCAGGGTCGACAGGACCTTTATTATATATGAGATAAACATCCTATTACGATGAAGATTAAGGTTGGTGACGGCTGGAAAGGTTTAGATTGTCCGTGACAAGGTCATACTGTGAACGCAAGCATCTATTGACAGTTGGTGGTGATGAACCATCGCATTCACGCAGACCGCGAATAAGCGCTCGTTTTTTCTTTGAACACCCCGGCCCGGCAAGTGACCCAAGTCGTTCGGCGAGGAAAATATGAACAAGGTAACTAATTGAGTTAACAATACTTGGTTGACAATGACTTGATGATCGTCGTACACTGAGATTATATAGAGTTTACTACTTTTATGGAGGGATTAAATGTTTATTCGAAGACTGTTTCTGCCGGTTCTTTTCTTGCTGCTTTGCCCGTTTTTTTCCCTTAGCCACGCGACTTCACTGTACTATATTCTGGACGGTTCCGGTTCCATGTGGGGTAGGGTTGATGGTGAGACTAAAATTGTGGCAGCCCAAAAAGTAATGATCGGCCTGGTTGATGCAATGCCGACAGAAGTTGCCGTTGGCTTGACGGTATATGGGCACAAACGAAAAGGTGATTGTTCCGATATAACAGAGATCATTCCCCTTGGTCCTCTGGATCGGGAACAGGCCGTCCAGGCAATCCGTTCAATTAAGCCAAAGGGAAGAACCCCCATTGCCGACTCCATTAAACAGGTCGTGGACAATCTCAAAGGCCAGGAAGACGAAACAACCATAGTGCTTGTCAGCGATGGTATAGAAACTTGCGGTGGTGATCCATGTGCGGTGACGAAATCCTTGAAAGATACAGGAATTAAGTTTATTATTCATACGGTCGGGTTTGATGTGGACAAAAAAGCCTCCGAGCAGCTGGCCTGTATTGCCCGGGTTGGCGGGGGCAGTTTTTTCTCTGTCGCCAATGCACAGGATCTGCTGGAAACACTTACAACCGTGCAAAAAAGTGTTGTCAGTAAGACTCCGGTTGTTGTTCCGCCCCCACCTTCCGTGCCAGAGCAGATCATACAGAAAACTACAAGCTCTTCCACTTCGCTCAAAATCAAAGTCAAAAGGCCGGGAAAGATCACCTTTTCACTTCCATCATGGTGGTCTTCACTTCCTCTTGGAATGCAAACCCCTAAGTCCTGGAAACTTATTGATCCGGAAACCGGTGAAGAAAAAGGTACATTCAACTCACTGAAAGGGACAAAGGTACCGGCAGGTGAATATCAGATAGTATGGCAGCAACATGCACATCGTACTTCACCGCTGATCCTTAGTGAGGTTGTCACGGTAAAAGCAGGCGAAGAAAGTGTTGTTCCGCTTTTAACCTCCATGCAGTTTAATCTGCCGTCCTGGGTTAAAGAGCCTTATAACTGGAAACTGATCGATCCGGAAACCGGTGAGGATGTATATAAAAGCAGCTTACTTGAACCCTGTCTGGTTCCGGCCGGAGAGTACACTCTTGTCTGGCGGCAAGATGCCCACTACTCAAAAGATGTCTTACTTCCACCGGTGAATCTGGAAGTCGACAAACTCAATATCATTGAAGTGAGTACCGCTTTTAATCCGGTGCCGGCAGACTGGATGCCAAAGCGCGTTTATTCCTGGGAGTTAAGAGAGATTAGCGAGGATGGCAAAGGGGAAACTGTTGTCAAGTTTGCAGATGATTTTGACCAGCAACTGGTTCCTCCAGGGAAATATCATTTTGTATACCATTTCTCGAATCATGGCACTTCAGACTCATTACTCGGTGAAGTTGAGATTGCCGCAGGAAAAATGAATGAGTTTATGATTAATACTGGTGCTTCCTTTATTCTTCCTGAAGGAGAACCTTTGCCATACTATGTGGAATTTATAGAACTCGACAAAAACGGTAATGAAGGTAAAAAGGTTTGGTTGAAGGGAGGCTATTTACGAGAAACTCTCGGACCCATCGCTCTATCTCCAGGAACCTACAAAATAAATTACCAGCAAAAACAACATAATTCATCAATCATTACCATTGTTGAGTCCTTTGCTCTGCCGGCTGGAAATATGGTGGAGCTTGAACTGTAAAACCTGTAGAAACAATTAGAAAAGGAGAATGTTTTAAGATGACTACCCATACTTACTTTATGATAACAGAAATTATTTATCAAAGACAGTCTGTTTCGCGGTGCTTACGATTAATCTTAGGTTGATGTCCCATCGAAAAAGTTAAGGATGACGGTGGATATCTTTACCCATGTCTCTATAGAACAACAGTTCAAAACTCTGCAAGCTGGGGATCTTTTAGAAAGTTTTGGGTGCGGCAGTCTACCTCTGGTCAGTGAACCTAACTTTTGGTCGTAAAGACAAGAATACAGTGTCGGAGCTTGTCGATGGTCGCCAAGTTTCTCGTGATACTGGTTTTAGTGGGTAAAGAGCCGACATCTATCTTAAGCAAGCCATATAACGTAATATATATCTACAGAAGGTTCATCGTGGAATTTTATTTCAAGAGTATCGGCAGAGGGTTGGGCTTATGTCTGTTCATCCTGGGTTTCTGGGTTGGTATTGCGACTGCTTCTCTGATTGATAACGGTGACGGTACGGTCAGCGATCCCGAAACCGGCCTCATGTGGCAGCAGGCTGAGCCCGGTACCATGAACTGGCAGAATGCAATATCTTACTGTGAGGAATTGATTCTTCCGGATGGGGGTTATGATGACTGGCGATTGCCGGACCTCAATGAATTGAAGTCGCTTTATGCCCAATTCAATAAAACTTTATTCCCTGAATCTTGGCTGGGCAAATATTGGTCGTCTGCTGCCTATGCCCTTAATTCTAAATTAGCGTGGCAAGTCAATTTCTTCGTTGGTTGGGTCAGATTTGACTATAAGACTAGTAGCAATTATGTGCGTGCGGTTCGTACCGGACAGGTTCGATCATTAGAACCTTTGATCATTGCATTTACCGCAACACCACTTTCAGGTCAGGTGCCACTTGAAGTCACATTTTCGTGTTCAGCCTCTGATCCAGATGGAGGTAATATAACTCAATACCGTTGGGATTTTGATGGTGATGGGGTTGTTGACCAGACCACTGATACAAATTCGATATGTCATACTTTCTCTGTTGTTGGTTCCTATTCTTCAGCTTGCACTGTCGTTGATGATGAAGGTTACACGACAATGAGTTCAGCCATCAATATTACTGCAACTTATGATGAAGGGGAATATAACTACTATATTCCCCACTATTCCTCTGTTGACAACAATTGGACTGGTTTGGGATTAGTTAACCGTAACCAAGAAAATTCCACTCGTTTACAGATCACAATTTATGATAACAGTGGTAACTCTCTGGCAACAGAGAACAAAATCATCCCACCGCATGGTCAAGATTCTTTTCCTGTAGCGACAACTTTAAATAATAACGGATGGATGTGTGTCAACTCTCAACAACCCTTATCTGGTTTAGCTTTTATTGGATTGGGTGGGAATGTTCCATTAATGGCTGATATCCCATTTGCTGAAGAATTGGCAACTTCTTTGGTGATTCCCCATATTGCCCAAGATGATATTTGGGATACTTCAATACTGATTTGCAATCCGGTTAATAAGGCCAACAACATAACTTTGCAATTAATTGGTCAAGATGGTGATTTGCAGGGAGAGGAACATATAGAAACAGTTGCAATGGGTAGTGGTGAGTATGATCTTTCTTCACTTTTTGGTCAAGGATTACAAAAATCAGGTAAAGTCAAAATTGATGCTTCTTCTGGGGTAGCAGCTTTCGCTCTATACAAAAACATTAAAAGTGGTGGCAGTTATTGCGCCGGAATCAATGCTGTAGATGAAAGTGATAATATAGATGAAAACTATAATTACTATCTGCCTGGCTTTATTTCTGGTGACGGCAACTGGTCTGGCTTGGGTCTAGCTAATAACAATGAGAACAAACCTGTTTCTCTAAAGGTTGTGGTTTATGAAGAGGACGGCAGTGAGCTTGCGGTAATTGATAAAAATTTGCCCTCTGGTGGACAGGCTAGTTTTCCTGTGGGTACAGAAATAACCGGCGTTAGAGGATGGATGACTATTAACTCCAATCAATCTCTTTCAGGTCTAGCCTTTCTTGGCTTAGAAGGTAACCCTTCACTGATGGCCGATATTCCTTTCGTCAGCAAACTCGAAAAGTTTCTTATTATCCCCCATATTGCTGAAGATAAAACTTGGGAAACAGCTATACTGATCTGTAATCCACAAGATCAAGCAATAACTGTCACATTAAAACACATCAACATTCAGGGTGTGGTGACAAGACAGCAAGATTTGGAGTTATCAAGTAAAGGTTGTGGTAGTTACCCTCTTGCCGACATCTTAGGGGAGCCAATGACCGGTACAGTATACCTTGAAGCTTCTCAAGAGATAGCTGCTTTTGCTCTTTATAGTAATGGCAAAAGTGGAGGCAGTTATTATGCCGGAATCAATGCCGTTGCTATGGTTGGTGAATACGACATAATTGATAATGATGGTGATGGTTACGCCGCTATTATTGATTGTAACGATAATGAAGCGACTATTCATCCCGGAGCGACAGTGATTTATGGTGACGGTATAGATCAAAACTGTTCGGGTGCTGATGAGGTAGTCAGTTTTGCTAAAACCTTTGGGGGTACGAATGATGAATTTGGAGCTTTTGTCCAACAGACTGCTGATGGGGGTTATATAATTATTGGAGAGACAGAGTCCTCTGGTGCCGGAAAAGAGGATGTTTATCTGCTCAAGATCGATAGCTTCGGCAATGAAACATGGGGCAAAACCTTTGGCGGTACAGATGACGATTATGGCCAATCTGGACAGCAAACTGCTGATGGAGGTTATATCATTACTGGATCTATAAAGTCCTCTGGTGTCGGGAGTTCAGATGTTTATTTACTCAAGACCGATAGTAGCGGTAATAAAACTTGGGCCAAAACCTTTGGTGGTCCAAATTGGGATTCTGCCACATCAGTGCGGCAGACGTCTGATGGAGGTTATATTGTTGCTGGATTTACACACTCTTTTGGTGCAGGGAATGCTGACGTATATTTGCTTAAGACCGACAGTAGTGGCAATAAGGTTTGGGCCAAGACCTTTGGTGGTGCAGATTGGGATTGTGCAATTTCCGTAAAACAGGCTACTGATGGGGGTTATATTATTGTTGGATGGACACACTCATATGGTAGTCTTGGACAATTAAATTTATTACGGTCAAATAATGTTTATCTGATCAAAACAGACAGCATTGGCAATGAACTTTGGTCTAAGGCCTTTGGCGGCAGAGGTACTGATATTGGTCGTTCTGTGCAACAGACTGCCGATGGGGGATATATTGTTACTGGATCTACAGATTCCTTTGGTGCCGGGAAAGAAGATGTTTATCTGCTCAAGATCGATAGTGACGGCAATGAAATATGGGGCAAAAGCTTTGGCGGTACAGATGGTGATTATGGCTATTCCGTACTGCAAACCGCTGATGGAGGTTATATCATTACTGGAGCTACAAAGTCCTCTGGTGTCGGGAGTTCAGATGTCTATTTACTCAAGACCGATAGTAGCGGTAATAAAACTTGGGACAAGACCTTTGGTGGTATAGATTTGGATTCTGCTTCATCTGTGCAACAGACGGTTGATGGTGGTTATATTGTTGCTGGATTTACAGATTCTTCGGGGGCTGGTGGAGATGATATTTATTTGATTAAGACTGATGGTAACGGAAATTTAAATGATGAGTAGTTTGTATGCACTAACTCTAAAGGAGGCTATGGCGCTATCCCGTTAATGGCCGATATATCATTTGTCGGAGATTGGTAATGATTGGCAATAATCGGGATTGGAGTCAAATTAAGTGAAAAGTGACATTTATTGGTTTTGTCATGGATTGATATTGCCAAGGGTAATCTTTAATTGCTATCCACACCTCTAAACTTTACCTTCTCTGCGAATATACGTAACACCTTTCCCGACAATTGGGCTCTGAGTAATAAACGTACTTTAGAGAGATAGAAAAAGCCCTGGGCCAGTTGTTGGTCTCTTTGGCTACTGTGGCGGTTAGATCAGGGATGCTGGTAATCTGACCAAAAAACTGCCTGAACCACTTGACATTTAAATTCTATTGATTAATATATGTAATAGTCTATCGTCGGTATCCTTCAAGGTTTGGCATGGGTTCATGTCTTTAATTTAGCCCTTATTAAATGAAGGATATTATGCTCTTTGCAAAGGAGAAATTTAGGTTTTTGTGAATCAAAAGATAATATCTGTTGTGCTAGAAGATTGGGGTAGCCTTTAACAGCAGGGTACCCTGACAGAAAGAGACATCTTTGATAAGCCGAGCTGGTGTGATCACTGGCTTGATCCGCTACTCTAACTAAAACCACGACGATGGACTCAACAGAAGCAGGCTTCTTAGGTCTGCTTTTTTTGTTCTAGCTTTGCCTATGAAAGACTCGTTACCACTTATAAAATGGTGAAAGTGAAGGTTGCCGCAGCAAACTTAAGAAGAATTACCCTGTAGCAAAAGTATAGCTTGTCTGCGATAGGCCGAGGGTGGTATGTTTACGATGAGTTAGGTTTGTGGTTTGACTGCAAAGTTGAGATTGACAGCGGTAATTTCTTTGCCGGGGGCAATCAACCTTAATACTCTTCTTTTTATCAAAGGTAAAGATTTGACCTCCTTCCTTATTGACACCCAGGAAGGATAGATAGTCAGGCTGGCGGACATTATTGCCTACATCAACCATGGTATCGATGAATAAATTTCCCTGCCACAGCCGTGGCTGATTAAATAAAGAACCATTTCCGAATCGTTTTTGGAGAAGGTATTCAAAAAATTATCTCAGGGAGCTGGAAGGAGGGGACTCATGCAAGAAGAATTAGCAACTCTGCAAAAACTGTATAACGTGCTTATTGAATTTGTCGTTAACTACAGCTTTCAAATGGTGGGCGCAATAATTATCCTGGTGGTGGGATTTTTCATTGCTCGCTGGGTAGGTGGGTTGGTGAACGGACTATGTACCAAACGAGAGCTTGATGTCACCTTGTCGAGATTTTTTGGTAATGTGGTCAAAATGCTGGTCATGGTTTTCGTGATCATTATCACCATGGGCAAATTCGGTATCTCCATTGCACCCTTTATCGCTGCTCTTGGCGCCCTCGCTTTCGGTAGCACCCTTGCGTTTCAAGGTCCTCTGTCCAACTTCGGCGCCGGGCTGGTTATCATCCTTAGCAGACCTTTCGTAGTCGGCAATACACTGGCCGTCAAAGGAGTGGCGGGCATTGTTGAAGTGATTACCTTAACGACGACTATTCTTTCCACCGAAGACGGCGAGCAGATCACCATCCCCAACAAACTCATTGTTGGGGAAATTCTCCATAATTCTTTCGCCAACCGGGTGGTTGAGGGCTCCATCGGCATCGCCTACCATGATCATCCCGACCAAGCCATCGACGTGATCAATAAAACCCTCGGACGTTTCCCCCAAGTGGTTGCCGAACCGGCACCCCAGGTTGGTATCGAGGAGTTTGCCGATTCAGCCATCAGCATTGGTATGCGCTACTGGGTTCCCACCCATCAGTATTACCAGACCCTATACAAAGTAAACCAAGAGATCTACCAGGATCTACTGACTGCCGGTATCACAATCCCCTTCCCTCAGCAGGACGTTTATATCAAGTCGATGCCAAAAGAAGATCAGCACCAGCAATCATAGAGTCACCCGTATAGAACTTAGATGTAAAAGTTAACCTTCTGCAAGAAGGTCTGGTTACGCATATTACGATGAAGCTCAAGTGGATGTCCCATCGAAAAAGTTAAGGTTGCCGGTGGATATCACCAATGGGCACCCTGCTCATTTGGTAGATTGTTTTTAGGTCAAAATGGCAAAATAGATATTGCTTTAAAACAAAGTTTGTGTTTAAGGGTGGTTGTTACATATTATTAGATAAGCCACTCCCGCCGAAAGACGGGGTCGGAAAACCACGGGTCTTATTTCCAAACTCTAAAAGACAGCCGGGTTGCTTCTTTACTAAGAAGCAGCACGACTGTTTTTTTTTGTGAACAAAAAAAGAAGTAAGATCCAAGTATTTACGATTGTAGAATAAGTTTGTTTACGGCGCGAGAGTCAACGTCGCCAATAGTTGCGTGCATTACCAAAAATTTTGATATTTGAACATAAAAGGGGTTGAAAAAGATGACAAAAACTAGTTTGAGGCTTACCTCAATTTTGCTTTTGATCATTTTGGCATTGCCACTTCAGGCCCAGATGACATTAGATGGTTCGGGCAACGTCGGCATCGGCACCACTTCTCCGACAGAAAAACTAACGCTTGCGGAAGGTAATCTACTGCAAACCGCCGGAAACCCTATCCATGTTGGCGCCATTACCGACGACGGTATCACCACTGCACTTCGTGGAGCTTGGTCCATCTATGTTTCTGGAAAATATGCTTACGTTGCTTCATACTATAGTAATGGAGTTGAGATCCTTGATATTTCCGACCCGACCAATCCGACTCATGTCGGCGCCATCGCCGACAATTCCATTACCGTACTGAATGGTGCTAGCTCCATCTATGTTTCAGGTAAATACGCCTATGTCAGCTCTAGCGGAGATAATGGAGTTGAAATCCTTGATATTTCCGACCCGACCAATCCGACCCATGTCGGCGCCATCGCCGACAATTTCATTACCGTGCTGAATGGTGCTACATCTATCTATGTTTCAGGTAAATACGCCTATGTTGCTTCTTACGTTGACAACGGGGTTGAGATTCTTGATATCTCCGACCCGACCAATCCGACCCATGTCGGCGGAATCATCGACAACAATGATACTGCACTTAGTGGAGCTAGCTCCATCTATGTTTCTGGCAAATACGCCTATGTTGCCTCTAGCGGAGATGATGGAGTTGAGATTATCGATATTTCTGACCCATCCGACCCAACCCATGTAGGTGCCATCACCGACGATGGTAATATTACTGCACTTCAAAGCGCTAGTTCCATATACGTTTCAGGTAAATACGCCTATGTTGCTTCTTTCGTTGACAACGGGGTTGAGATTCTTGATATCTCCGACCCGACCAATCCGACCCATGTCGGCGGAATCATCGACAACAATGATACTGCACTTAGTGGAGCAAGCTCCATCTATGTTTCTGGAAAATATGCTTACGTTGCTTCATACTCTAGTCATGGAGTTGAAATCCTTGATATTTCCGACCCGACCAATCCGACTCATGTCGGCGCCATCACCGAAAACGGAATCACTACAGAGCTTTCTGGGGCTTCCTCCATCTATGTTTCCGGCAAATACGCCTATGTCGCCTCTATCGAAGATCATGGAGTTGAGATCCTTGATATTTCGGGCATTGATGTCCCTACGGCCCATATCGGCTCGATTGCGACATGTACGCTGGATGTCTGCGAAAATGCCCAAGTCGGCAACAACCTTCATGTAAACGGCGGCCTCAATGTTGGTTCCGGTGGGGTTAAATCAGATGGCCCGGTTTCGATCCGGGATATTTTGACTTTAGTGCCACGTGCGTCTGCACCTGAAAATCCGGTGATCGGGAATCTATATTATGGAACTGATGGTTACTTACATATTTACAATGGTACTTGGAACCATTGTGACATGACTGCAGATTAACTTATTTATTTTTAATATAATTAAAGATTGCCATTGCATAGTTTTTATTATTGACAGGTCACCACTAATAGAGCTTATCTGCGAATATACCTCTTTGTTACGTATATCGTCCAAACACCTAAACCAAAAGAGCCAGGTCATCAATAGCCTGGCTCTTTTTAAGCTCTCCCTTTCCGGCGTTGAAATAGGCCTCCTCGCGCTAACTTTCAGCTAAAAATTAGCCTGCCTGTATTTGCCCCGGATCTACAGCACTTCTCACGTCACCCTCACTTAAATGGCAAAAGCCCGACAATATTAGTGCCGGGCTTCAAAGCTGTATGATAAAATTATTTCCGGGCTAAATCAGAGCTTAAGATGTTCACCCAATATACGTAACAAGTTGTGCTTATTTGCAGATAAGGTCTTGTTTTGGTGCACAATAATTCACTTGAGATTAGTTGTGGAAATCAATTAACAACCAAGTTCACCTGCCGCTATGAAGCACAGAGGAAGAGCGGTCAGGTGGAGCGTTTTGTTCAAGAAAGGTTCATTGAATGCATAGTTCAAGTAGGCCTATTCTCGAATAACCTCCTTGAGCATCTGCTCTTCATCCTTTGAAACCGCGCCCCCCATAACCTTGGCAATATTTCCACCGAACATCTTCCCCATAAGGCCCATGTTCATTCCTGAGATGTATACCTTGCCATCTTTTCCTTTATAAACGCCCCAAGCACAGGGCATTAGAGTAGAAACTTCAGGATTCGTCATAAGAACATCTTTGGCGTACTTTGCCTTACATAACTCCACGATTTTCACCTGTTTATCCATCTGAACGCCATTTTTGGCCATCGCTTTATTCATATTACGGATTGCGGGACTTTCCCAACCATTGGCTTCAATGGCAGCCTTGAGCCGATTGCAGGTTTCCTCAACACTGTCATACCGGCTCTGATGTACAACGATCATCAAGCTTGGCATTGACAGCCACCCAATAACTCCGACAAGTATCGCTCCAACGACGAGGCCGGAAATAAAAGGTACAAGTTGTTTTGTCTTTTTTAGTTCTGGCATGTTTTCGTTCCCTTTAGTTGAGTTTTGGTTGTGTAACTTCTCTTCCATTGTTCTTCTCCCTTTTAACGAAATATTTATACAGAAAAAATCTGTATATTAACGCTATATATTTTCTGTATAACATGTCATATCGGCGCCTAATAGAGTCTTAAGGGGGGGGTGCCGGGGGCACAGAGAATTAAGGCATACAAGAGAGAGTTAACCTCGTAAGGATCAGATTTGATTACTCGGTCTTGGGTAAATAGATAACACTTACCAACCTCAAGTTTATCGCTAAACTGCAAACTTAAGCTTCTTTATAAATTTCTATATAGCTATATCTATATTTCAGACTAAAGTCAATCATTAAAAAAATGAAATTCTGTTCGAGAAAGGATTTTATGGAGTGGGTGTTTGGGAGGAATTACATATTTGATTGTGGTCAATCTTTTCACCACCAATCTCAACTTTTCTTATAATTGTCGAGGTTAAGATTAATCGTAAATCTTTTAAGCACACCCACCATTTAAACACAATACCCATTTTGTTCTTATGGGTAATAGAAATACGATAATTCTTTCGACGGGCCAATATTAAGGAGCTGTTGGCTAAGCATTGCAATTTCAATCCAACATTTCTTCAAAGTAAAATTTAGTGCTACAAGAGTGCTACATAAAGAAAAATCACCTACCGAGGATCTCGATAAGTGCTTGATTTTATTGGCGCGCCAGGAACGACTTGAACGCTCGACCTACGGATTAGAAGTCCTTATTCGTTAGGAAGATCATTTTATGCAATGATCAGTGCCTAGACCTCTATTACGATCTCAAATCTTGGCACCTATCTTGGCACCCAATTCCCAAACGCAAAAAGGGGTTAACTGAAATCATCAGTTAACCCCTTGTAATTATTGGCGCGCCGCAGAAGATTCGAACTCCCGGCCTCCTGATCCGTAGTCA